>Ga0126342_10009846_pt1 | contig 17117 bp, 17 predicted proteins | sample Cyp1metagenome_FD_92528 | JGI IMG/M metagenome (GOLD analysis project Ga0126342, IMG submission 92528) | Coral microbial communities from Lord Howe Island, Old Settlement Bay, Australia - Cyphastrea 1 metagenome | ecosystem: Host-associated > Invertebrates > Cnidaria > Coral ... | reverse complement strand
GTGTTCCTGTCTGCTTGTTATTTCAACATGAAGAAAAGTCAAGATGTAACACTTAGCTCCTTAAACCTAAGGATGTCTTAGTGAATTTCTGTGCTACTCAACACTTTTCCTATATTTTTGAGGTTGCGGGTCAACTTTGCGAATTTGTACGTAATTTTACCCGCTAGATCCCCGCTAGCAATGCGCTAGCAAAAGTTTCAAACAACGGCTTTGGTTGACCCGTGACCCAGTCGCCACCAGAGAACTTGTAGTTTATCCTGTCTGTTTGACAAAGCAACAGTGACAGCAAAGGCAACGACCAGCTCTTCAGATATTCCAGTTCCACCACTAGCAACTAGCACCGGCACCCACTTCATATAGACGCGCGTTAGCATTTACTGCAGGTTTTAGCTACGGCTTCAGACATGAAAGATAAAATGCAGGGTTTCAGACTATTTAGGTCAGTCATGGTTGCGAAGGCAAAGTAAGAAGTGGCACGCAAGGAATTACGATTTATCAACAAAACCAGGAAAACACATTTTGGCAAACCGTCATATAGATACATATCATATACGGGGATAACATGGTATGTATATATATATGCAGTACAGAATTATCAATGGAAATCAATGGAGATTTCAGCAAATTAACAATGGGATTTTCCGAGCGATGTCATGGGGATTTTGGGATGATGGATGTGGGTACATAACTTATTACCCTCTGGTTATTTAACATAGCCATGGTTTTTCGATGGCCCTAATCGAAATAGATGGTTTACCGTTCTTAAAAATGGGTGGATCTTTCCATGGCGAACTGTTAGTCATAACCAGATGGTAATCCAATTCTTTTGTTTCAGATTGTTTCAGATATAATTATAGCTAAGCTATGCTGAAAAACACAAAAACTGGGAAACAACATAAAACAACCCATTCATTCCGATATCTTGCGGCCTTTGTTGCGCTTAAAAAAAAAAACATGGAGAATCGCTATGGTTCCTGGGAAACCCCAAGGTCCAGTCATCGAGGCGATTTCTTACACCATAGATGGCGTTGATGTTCATCCCCTCAGGAAATATATGGAAATATCGGAGATATTCAGACATATGATATCAATGTTGGATAACTAAGTTGGTGAACATAACTCCAATGTCACGAACTGGTTTATGGTACGCAAATAACGAACTAGTTACTGGGGCTTATGAACCAACTTAGCTATCTTGGGGGCCTCACATTGTAGTATTTTTCTGCATCCATGGGATATCTGTAGCTACTTTTAACATCTTAATATTGACTATACTTCCGAGATGCTCCGGACATGAACTCAAGTTGTCAAGTCTTGCGGAGCGGCGCAATGCGCCACATGTAGAGTTCATGGATGTCTTCAGATCAAGGTGGCTGTGGGACAAGTTACCCCAAATCGATCTTCGTAGACATCCCACAGATAAAAACACCATGAAACACCTGGCTTTGGGTACTGAAGTTGTCGTTTTGACTACCGACCCACTTTTGTTTCTGCCGTTTTGACTACCGACCCACTTTTGTTTCTGCATATCTATATTTATCCATTTCAAGTGATAGAACTCCCCGTTCAGTATGTCTCAGGAAGCGACCAAGATCATGTCTATATAGATTCTGGTAAACTGACATTAATTAAACATAATATCACCATTTTTAATAGGTAAATCAACGAAGCAAATGGATCCGAATGGCCATTTTCAAAAGCAAACTGTTAGTTTTAGCAGAGGCTACTTGAGTTTGGTGGCTGAATTTCCATTTTTTACAATGTCTTTCTCCATTTTTCTTGACCTGGTCTAGCTTAAGATGATCAACCCCCTTATCCGAATGGCTTCATTGCCCAGCCCGTGAAAGATATATTTGCGTCGGTGATGATCATGATGATCATCCCCAATAGAATGGTTGTGAATGAACCACGAACCAAACATAAAGAACATAACATGTCACTAACGGCTTGTAACTCATGCAAATAAAAAAAAATGACCACTCTTTTTTCCACTCTACATATCCCGTTTTTCTGCAGTCAGGAAAACACTAATATCTGCAGAAAAAAAACAACCAGTGTAGTCCATGAGATGCCCATATGATACATCCACCATATCCCAATAAAAAGGTTGGTTATATATTCCCATACTGGTTGGTGGTTGACCTACCCCTCTGAAAAATATGAAAGTCAGTTGGGAGTATTATTCCCAATATATGGAGAAAAACAAATGTTCTAAACCACCAACCAGCGTATATTCCCCCAACCAGACTTGTGCTACTGCGAGCCTCCTCTGTTTCGAAGGACCCGCTCGCGGACCCCGATTCCCCAGAAGAGACCGGCATGGCGAAATCGGTCGAAAGTTGCGGAGCAGGTGCGGATGACTTCGGTTTCTGGCTGCAAGATATGAAATCAAGAATTGTGCACCAAGATCCACGCATAGACTGTACTAGTGTATAGATGTTCTTTGCTGAAGCGTATTTCAACTAGGTTGTCAGTCATTTGAATGAGGTGTTCCAAAGGGTTTGAAAGCCTTTTGGACCGTCCGGAAAGCTCAGCACTTCTAGGCCCAAGACCATATTCATCCTTACTATACATGAACGCATGTCTTTGCCTGCCTCATCCTCCATTTCTAGAGAGTTGTTGCGCCTATCATAGGTCTAGGTTATCAGGGTGAAGTTGGGTCTTCCATCTGGATGTGAAGCACCCTTGCCCCTTCTACTCAACTTGTCATTTCTTTAAAGTTGATTCAATCACCGCATTTTCACATTGACACATTTGAAGCTAAGTCTGCGCAGAAAGTGAAAAGGCCACCAGGTCAGTCACAGTCGCGCCATGGTGCGCTGTTACTGACTCCCTCTGCTTCAATTCTGGACAATTGAAACACATCATAATTGATTTAATGGTGATTTATGGTGATTTAATGGTGATTTAATGGTGATTTAATGGTGATTTATGGGGATTTATAGGGGATATAATGGGATTTACCCTCTGGTTATCACTGTTACATAGCCATGGTTTTTCGATGGCCCTAATCGAAATAGATGGTTTACCGTTCTTAAACATGGCTGGATCTTTCCATGGCGAACTGTTAGTCATAGCCAGATGGTATATATATTTTAAACATTGGTTAAAAGCACTTTAAATATTGGTAACATCCCTGTTAAATAACATTAGGATCCTTTGAATCATTGGGATACGAGTACCATCATCTAATAAAGGGATACTCACAAGGATTCCAGCGACGTCGTCAATCGTCCATTCGAGGTATCGACGGAAAGTTCCAAAAATTGAGGCTAAACACAGGTTAAAGATTTGGGATCAACATTTACTGCTTGGTGGTATACCTACCCCTCTGAAAATATTAGTCAATGGGAAGGATTATCCCATGTGTTATGGAAAATAAAAGCCATGTTTGAAACCACCAACCAGTCACTAATCATCATTAACCATCATTAACCATCATTAATCATTATTAACCATCATTAACCATTATTAACAATCATTAATCATTATTAACCATCATTAACCATTATTAACAATCATTAATCATTATTAACCATCATGAACCATCATTAACCATCATTAACCATCATTAACCATCATTAATCACCATTATCATCCATATTTGGATATATTTAAGGAGGAGTCACCATCCATTCACCAGCTACTTAACCAGGCACCAGGGCACCATCCATTTGGGTCCCAGGGTTTTGTTCGTTCTGCGCCGCAGCAATAGCTTAGCAGGGCTTAGAATGGTAAGATTAAGATCAATGGAAGATCTCCAGGATCCTAAAATGGAGGTACGTTAGTACCATATTTCTGGCCATATTTTGGGTGTATATTCCCTGAAATTTAGGCCTAATATATATAGGCCTTATATATGGAATCGGTACCTCCAATCAATCGGTTCCTGAGTCATGGCCATTGATAAGACGTAAGATGTTGTCAGGTTCTGAACGAAATGTCGCACTGTTTTTCAGATTGGGTATCACAAAATTTCACGTACTTACTAATGAGATCCTACCGGTATGTCCTACAAGAAAAGTAGCCAAAGAAAATAACACCATCCTGTTTTTAGAGGGTTGCTGACCCCAAAGCTTCTGGTGATGCATACATATTATATATATGTATATATATACATTATATATCAATGTTCTTTCCCAGTGATTTCTCGGAGTTCTTCAGATCTATACTGGTGCTCCAAAATTCATGAAGTGAGAGAACCAGTAGCAATCATGCAGTGAGCTCAATAAGTAGCCTCTGATCTTGTTGGAGGTGTATCTTCCCGGAATTCCAAAGGTTGTCGTTATTATAAATGTTGTAGACCCAATAATAAACCATGACCATTAACCAACCATTAATTTGGGGGATCATGTTACATCCAAAATAGGAATATACCTGGTATTACTAGCGGGGTTGAGCTGATCTGGGATTACGAATGCCCTAGTTGCAGTCGCCAAAAATGATCTGGTTGAAATCAGGTACCAATTCTTGAAAACTAAGAAAAACTGTTTTTATATTTCCAAAAAAATCAAACTCAAATTCGACTAGATGAAGAAAGATGACCGGACATCAGCAGACAAGTCCAAAACCAACAATGACAGACTCCATAAACCGAGTTGAGGATGGCTCATTGTTGGGTTAGTCATACCCATAGGATCCATGTATGGTACATATGGTAACATTTATCATCAATATACCCCAGTCATGTTAGAATATATACCAGCACCATGGATCCTATGGGATACTTATCATTGCTTTTCCAAGTAGCTAAGGCAGCTAAGGGTTCCACAACAACTTGGGGCTGTCGTCCAAAACGAGCCTTTTTTGCTCCACCGGCTTTTCCGGCTTCGTCGGTGCCCGCGTAGGTCGGATCAGTTTCTTCGCTACGGTTGCTACGCTCTCCTTGGAGTTGCTTAAGATGGTCCAAAACAAACAACATACTGGGGATTATGGGGATTTAGTGGGATTTAGTGGTGATTTAATGGTGATTTAGTGGTGATTTATGGGGATTTATAGGGGATTTATAGGGGATATAATGGGATTTACCATCTGGTTATGACATTCACAGTTTTCCATGGAAAGATCCACCCATTTTTAAGAACGGTAAACCATCTATTTCTATAAATAGGCCATCGAAAAACCATGGCTATGTAACGTTATGTAACAAATAAATCCCTGAGCTTCCCCAGTCATGGTGGATTTCCCGATTTCCCATTGGGAACATATGGGAAAATGCCAAAATGATCAAAAAACACAGCCAAGTCTCCATGTTTCCAGCTTCGCCGGCTTCGGCTTCGCCGGCTTCGCCCCAACTGGGAAACTCCGGTGAAGGTGATCGGTCCACCAGAACCCACACGAAATCTTCCTTCCTCTCAGGTCTTTCCTGGATTTCACCAGATCTTACATCATCCAACTGGACATCTTCGGATTTTTCACCAGATCCAGGCCCTCCAGGCCCTGTTTGCTGTTTTGTTGGGATCTTTTTGGCTCCATGGCTGCTGCCATGGCTGCTGTTTGGGGATAGTGTTTTCCAGCTTTGAGGGATGTAGAGACCTTGTTCTGTGAGCTCCCGCAGCTTCTTCTGCCGCTGAACCCTCCGCCCACCGCGCTCCCCGCGAACTCGCTTGGGCGGCGGACTTGTAGAGATCGGGGTCTCCATTGACCGATGGAGCCCCCAAGAATGTTGTGCTATGTTGTGATTTACAGGGTGGTGCCCCATAGTTAGCTAAGTTTGTTTATAACTCCAATAACTATGGTTTATGGTACTTATAACTATAGTTACTTGGATTATAACCCATTTATAACTGGGGGGGGTGTTCATTGCCAATCTGAAAGATACCCTGCAACAAATGACAAATTCTTTGCTGGTGAACGTAGATATTCCCATTGATACCAAAAGACTAGTTAGGATTAAAGTATCCATGTAAGATTGACCTAGTGTTGTGATTTTAGATATGTGTTTATGTGGTTAAAGTATCTTAAAGTGGAAAATGTTGATAAACTGCTTGGATTTGAGATACAGCGTCCCTTGTTTCAGGACAAAACCCGACAAATGGATGAACTTATGGCGTCGAAGGCAAGCTGAATATAGGGCAAGCTGTGGGTTCTACTTGGACAAACGGATTGATTCCAACATAAACTCTCCACATCGGTTTTTTCGGACATTTACCCCAAAACATCTCCAGTGATGGGAGTTATATATATATACTGGTTGGTGGTTTGAACCCCTCTGAAAAAATATAAAAATCAGTTGTTGTTTTTCAATAGGATGGGAAAATAAAACACGTTCCAAACCACCAACCAGTATATTAAGTGTGTGTAATTCCTTCACATCAGTCATATGCAAATCCAACAATTCATAGACACGCTACCTGGTTGCTGATGTGCGGAAAAAAACCGTCACCACGAGTCACGAGTGGGGCCGGCTGCGGCTTGGTATAAAATGCATCACTGTAGAATCATTAATGTAATGATTATCATTAAATTATCATGTACCTATTAGTTCTGAAAATTGAGGGGGGCAAAAAAGGGAGACCCATCTTTTTTCGCAAAACTGACATTCGAATCTTCACAAATGGCGACATCGGTGGTGCCAACGATGACACTCCTGGAAATAGCATGGCGATATAGAAAAACAACCGACACCACAAGTCAATGGTATTTTCAGGATCCTAAAATGGAGGTATACGTTAGTACCATATTTCTGGCCACATTTTCTGCGGATCTTCCCTTACATAAGCCTTATGTTTCGGCCAAAAATATATGATAGGTAGCTCCAATCAATCGCTTCCTGAGTCATGGCCATTGAACAAGGAATTGGTTCACCAGCTGCCAGGACATGTTTCTTCCAGATTAGTGCCATCCGAGCAACACCATTTACACATGCAGCAAATTTTCGCCGGTAGATTGATCATAGACATCATATGACATAATCATATATATGATACTGCTGTCATGAAAATATATATATATATACTATTATAGACTATTATAGATAGCCTGTATTTTTCAATACGGGTTAGTATCATTTAGTATATATCACCATGTGTGGCACAAATTTAAACAACTCTTTACAATTTCACCATGGTTTACACCATGGTTTACACCTGGCTATACAGCGTATCCTAATATCTTGATAACTAAAATCCCATTGTTCTGGGAAAATTATAATATTCCATTCCACCCAACTGACATAAGGCCAGTAAAGGGATATTGGGAGAATTATCCCTCACCATCATCTATGGCCGCAGTGAGGTCGTGAAAATTCATCCCGAAGTGTGTAACATGTCCATTAATAGTTAAGGATTATATATGTATATATATATATAATATAATTGTATATATATATCCCCACTAACCAATGGTATTCAAATATATATTTTGATGACTGAAAGTGACTAAAATCCCATTGTTTGATGGTCAAATTCCATAAAATTTCCCATTTCCATTTCCACCAGTCGCAGAGTTTTCGACCAGTCCGACTTTTTGGACGCAGCGACTTCTTCGACTTCACCAGCGCCTGCAGTGTGCTTCATGCTTCACCATCAAAGTGTTCAAGTCGTGTCGAAGCTTCTTCTTCTGCAATGTGAGGCTCCCAAGATTTCTAAGTTGGTGAACATAACTCCAATAACTATGGTTTATGGTACTGATAACGAACTAGTTACTGGGGCTTTTGTTAACCAACAAACATCACTGGGGGGCCTCACATTGTGGGAATCTGTAAACTCCTGTTGAGCCCCCGATGGTGAAACTTGTGAAACACTTACCATCTGGTTATGACTAACATAGCCATGAAAAATCACCCTTTTTAATAGGTAAAACCATCTATTTCTATGGGCCATCTATACCATGGCTATGTAACAGTCATAACCAGAGGGTAAGTCTTTATCCAAGAAATATGCTGGTGCAATCCCCATTTCTGGTCATTCTATGGAAAAATGCATGTTTTTTTTCAGGATTTCCCCCTTCGTAGATTGTGATCATCCCCGTTATATATCGGTTAGTATAATTAATCCCCAGAGTCATCATTGACCAGCCATCATCTATCAATAATATCCACTCATATCATCTTATATCCACATGCTTTGATTGTTGAAATCCTGTTTTCAATAAGCCAAACAAGTTGGTAAATATTCATGGGTGGTTTTTCAACAATCAAACCATATATGTGTGGTTTATGACATGGTTTTACCAGCATGATCATCATTTTCATCAACCACCCGGCAAGTTTTTCATAGCAACGCCCGCACCTCAGGCACCGTTCCCCGCTCTCGCGGCTCTGCGCTGCCGTTTCTGTTCCGCACTCAAGGTCCATTTTTGCCGCCTGCGAGTGGACAGGAGTTGGAGAGACTCTGCTGAGCATGTCATGATATATATATATATATATATATCTGGTTGGTGGTGCAATAACCATCTTGAAAATATGAAAGTCAATGGGAAGGATTATCCCAAAAAATAATGGAAAATAAAAAATGTTTGAAACCACCAACCATATATATATATATGTTATGGCATAGCATAAATGACGAAGGCTTTACGAAGTGGCAAATCATCGGAAACATCAATCCTGTTTCCATGGAGCTTTCGATGGAAAGAAATCATCGAGGATTGCAAACTGGAAGCTATGGCCATGGCAAAAAACGATGATTTGGCGATGTTTTTAATGGTGCTTGTCCATAGCTATGGCAGCCTGGCACAAATTTCCGGGGGGGGAATCAATGGAGGCGTACCCCACTCCACTCCATGGTTCGTCGAACTAAACTCGCAAACGTTCCCTTAAACCAACCCAGTGAACAGCTGATGTTCATTGTTCATATTCTTCGGCCATAATATTACATGTCAGAACTCAAATGTTGTGAGATTACTTGGAAGTCATCGCACATGTCTTCTGATATTCCTAATTTAGCATGTTTTAGCTATAACTACTCCACATTGTCATATTGTTATATCATATTGATCTTCAAGTTGGCTTTATATCCGTTAAATCCACCTTTGTTCTAGCGGAATCATCATAAATCACAATCTTCGCTATAGGAAATTCATCATAAATCACCATCTTCAATATAGGAAATTTATCATAAATTACTATCGTAATAGGTAAATCATCATGTTTATCACCTCTGCCATAGAGGTTCCGCCTGACTTGCTCGTCTTCAAAGGCCTTCTTTGCCCTGTGGTACCTGCACAGCTCTGATCTCAATGGATTGGTTTTCACGGGAGAATTTCCCAGGAAAGCCCCATGATCTGAAAATGGGAAAATCCCATTGGTTTCCAGTGATGTTTCCAAGAAAACCAATCCATTGATTATAGCAAAGTGATGTTGACCATTTTTGTGGATCAGGTCAGGTCAGATCTTCTAAGATTGGAAAACTATTTTGACCGATGATCTTCAAACATTGGAATATGTTGACCTTATCTTCAAAATGAGTAAAGAAAAATGAGGTATGATAGTAGATTGTTTGAAAATGCTTGAAACAGTGAGTTGGTTTCCCAAATCTATGAAAACAACTATAGCAATATATAATAATGGTTGCTTGGACTTGCGATCCGGGGGCAATACATCTGTCCCAAGGATTCTACATTGGTGGGTTAAACTATTGAAAACAATGGCAACATGTCTAGGCATGCAAATTAGCTGGTAAATACTGATAGATCTACGTAATGTGGGTAAAACAATGCCATTAAACCATCCCCCAAATCTATCCAAATCTCCAAATTTGTAGGTATAAACCCTTCCCAGTCATGGGTGATTTATGGCATTGTTTTACCCACATAGACATTTTTGTTGGCGAACTCCTCCATTAAACCACGGAACCAGCTATCCCCGGCGCCGATGTTCTGCGTTTTTTTTCGGACCGGAGATTCAGTTTGTTCAGTTTCTTGACACATCCCAAATCATCAATCACTGATGATAAGAACAAATAAATCCTCAATAAGAAGTCCTCAATCATATAATTTGATGCATCCACATTCAGTACCCTCCGGTAATCAAACAAAATAATCGAACAAATCCGCAATTATAGATGAGTTTCCCACTCAAAGCTCCCTTCGAACTGGATTTCACTTTGCCACGATTGACAACCCGGAGGATATATGCAAAAAACATCCCAGAACCAAGATAGGAAATTGGTAGCCCATGACAGCCTGCAAGTCATCTGAGGAAATTGGGTGACATCACTCGACCATTTTTTCGGATGCCATTTCATTGACTTTCACGGGAATTCAAACATGAGCGAGTGGCTACCACGGATTTTTTTGGTGATGTTTTTTCAATTTTTTTCAGATGTTTTCAGTTCAACAAGATGGTGATCCTCTATAGATCCGATTGTATCCCCATTAAAAAAAAAAAAAACAATGATTGGTCGGTAAAATGGCAGAATCACCTGAACATAGTATATATAATATATATATATATATATATAATGTATTTTTCATATGCATATTTCCACCATTTCCAGCCATGAAAAAGCACCATTTTTCGGTGGCGCCGCGGCGCCTCACCGAGATCTTCTCGGTCTCTTTGCGACCTGGAGCAATGGACCTTTTTCTTTTTTCTGGTGTTTTTTTTGTCGAGATACCAGGGGATTCTTGTGGGATTTCACCAATCATGGAATATGTTGAATATATATATATATATATATTATAATATATATATACCCATTATATATATATACCCATAGGATCCATGTATGGTATATATATATATGCTAACATAAAGGGGGTATATTGATGGTAAATGTTACCATATATATACTATACATGGATCCTATGGGATATATATATATATATATATGTTTCTGGGAATATCATCGGGATATATCAGGTGGTTATAACATGTTACAACTGTGATAACTCATGCAAATCTGGTTGGTGGTTTCAACCTACCCCTGTGAAAAAATGATGGAGTTAAAGTCAGTTGGGATTCTTCTTCCCATATATGATGGGAAAGTCATAATCCAGCCATGTTCCAGTCACCACCAACCAGAATATGTTGAATATGTTTCTGGGAATATCATCGGGAATCGGAAACTCATGGAAGATCAGCAACACATGGAATGTAACCATCAATCATCGGATTTGGAGATGGCAACTAATCAACATAGCATTCATATCGTGAATTCCCATGGGTTAACAGGGATTGATTAGGATTGCTCAAAATACACCAACAAACATAAAAGCACAAAAGGGCGGCAAACATATATATATATGATATACATCAATAATTAACTGGTTGGTGGTATACCTACCCCTCTGAAAAATATGAGTTCATCAGTTGGGATGATGACATTCCCGATATGATGGGAAACATAAAAGCCGTGTTCCAAACCACCAGCCAGATTAATAATAGCTGTACCATGCTGTACCTATTTTTCTTAAACATACAATTGAAATCTGCAGAAAATCGAAACCACAAGGATATACAATGGGATACTTCATTGGAAAACTTTATGTTGGAAGATACATAACCAACAATGTGATATGTGGGTTATGTGGGTTATGGTCATTCCCATCATGGGAATCCCAACATCTTCGTAATATGAATCCCCATGTTAACGGATTGATGATCATCCCCCAATGCGGGAGTATCATTGAACTTTTGACGATGGCACAAATGAATACACATGAAATTTCGAACTCCATTCGGAGTCTACCAGCATTGTGACTGAAAAACATCTTATACAGTATAGAATTCATAGAATTATTGAGCGCTTTGAGGATTCAAGCGGTTTCAAACACATCAATTGGGCATTTGTGTCGAGGATTCAAACATATCTGGTTGGTGGTGCAATAACCATGTTGAAAAATGATGGAGTTCGTCAATGGGAAGGATTACATTCCCCATTACTAATACCTGTTTCACACGACGTGTATTGAGAAGATCAACGAAATCACAAAGGACATCCAAATCACAGCACCCAAATGAAAATTGTGCTATCAACCATTCATCAGAATATATACATATATATATATGTGAATATATATATATGTGAATATATATATATATGAAAATCCATGTCTAGAAACGTTGATTTAAGTCCTTGCTGATTTTTTTTTGCAGCTGGTAACTCCTTGGAGCTGAACATCCTATGCTTTAAAACCAAGGGCTCCACCTGGCGGCTTCATCTTGTCCCAGAGTTTCAGGTACTTTCGATGTGCTGCTTCTTGCCAGGTGTCTCCTCGTTCATGCGCCACCTGGCGCAGCGAACAAAGAATTCAAGGAGGTCCTAGAGACAGTTTTTGGCAAGAAACAGGTCCTAGTCCCAGATCTTGCGGTTAAACATTGTATAGGTATATATATATAGTGTATTATATATATAGTATTATATATATATTATTTGTATACAGTACCTATACACACATATATGATATATATATAGACAGCGTGTTGCATCAGTTCTTAGAGCTTTCCGCATGATATGTGAAGGTGACGCATCCTGAGTCAATGGAAGCGATGGTGGTATACCTACCTACCCCTCTGAAAAATGATGATGGAGTTAAAGTCAGTTGGGCTTACACAATTCCCAACATGATGGGAAAAATAAAAGCCATGCTCCAAACCACCAACCAGTCATTAATCACCATCAACCAACATCATTACCCATTATTATCCATGATTAACCATAATTAACCATCATTAATCACCATTATTATCCACAAATGGCCTGGTAGTTGAGATTTGTTGAGTAGTTCGTCACTCACCCCACCGTCGTCGCCTCATGGACCAAGATGCGCTTCCGCTTCACCTTCGCAGGCATCTGCCGTAGCTGCACCGGAACAATGGGCGCATAGACCTCCTCCTGAGGAAGCCGGGCAGGTTGTTGATAGATGTTAGTATCCATTATGAAGTATTGATATCCATTAATATCCATTAATATCCATTAATAGCCATTAATAGCCATTAAGAATATGACATGGTTTGTCCAAAGATGGTTGGCATTACCCTCTGGTTATTTAACATAGCCATGGTATAGATGGCCCATAGAAATAGATGGTTTAGCCTATTACAAATGGTGATTTTCCATGGCGAACTGTTAAATAACCAGAGGGTAATATCCATTAAGAACTATTGATATATGTTAACATCTATTGATATATGTAAATATCTAATATATGTTAATCATTTAATCTCTATTAATATTAGTCTAGTCATTGCCTATTAATCATAATTGAAATTGCTAAGACATGCTAATACTAATGCATAAATACATCCGATGAAAAAAACTCCTCAGAATAGCTATTAGTACCATATGATCTATGTCGATATCTTATGATAGAACATTTACAGCTCATCATATTTCTGGTTGGTGGTATACCTACTAGGACCTACCCCTCTGAAAAATGTGAGTTCGTCAGTTGGATTTATTCTTCCCAATATGAAGGGAAAAATAATCCAAATGTTCCAAACCACCAACCAAATGTTAATCATGTTCATTCCTGAAAATTATCCATTTCACATTCTTTCAAAACCCAGAAACATGGAATGAATCACATGTTCTATCACACAAAAATCTGATGATCATCATATACCATTCGATCATCAAAAATGGCAATGAGACATCCCCTAAAAGTGGAGCTTTGCAGCTGAGAGAATCATCAAACTAAATGGTGGATGTTCCATTGCCACATTACCAAAGAGTAGTTCACTCATGCATGACTATATCATCATATGTTTGGGCATTGTGATCATAAGATGATCATGTCATACTGATTCGTGATTTAACTGTGATAAAAAGTCGTTGAACATTGATCATTCAACATGGTTCTTATGAATGATCAATGCACCCCTGTCACTCCAGTAAGATCTTGTAACGGGATTTCAAGTTCATGACGACATCAAACATGGAGTGCTTTTAAGGTGGTCGATACTCGGAAAACTCGTGCATTTTTGGGGGGATGGAGAATGATTTTCTTCAAATATATTGTTTTTTGTTGTGGTTGAAACTCACCTGTAAACATGTTCAGGAGTTCTTACGTCCTGAAGAAACAGCACGCAGTGAGCCGCGATTTGACAATCAGGTGATGTCTCAATCCCAAAAAGGTATGTGTAGAGACACCATGACACACCTGATCTTGGCTCGATAGTTGAGACTGAAAAGGAGCAACATATGCCTGTAGAGGGTCCTAGGTCATGTAATACAATATAAACATACATGTCCCATCATGTCCCAAATATTGGTCAAAAAATCTGACAGAATTTCCAGATCAAATATATATATATATATATATATTTGAGATCAAAGAGTTGAACGTTGAACTCCATGTCTTGCAAAAAAAATGTCGTGGTAGGAACAGTTTTCTATAAACTGCTCTGAGATGTTCAGATTGTCACCTACCCTCTGGTAAACGTTTACATAACTATGGAAAATAATCATTTTATAGCTGGATAAATCAACTATTTCGACTGGGCCATTTTCAGCTATTTTGTCATTACCAGAGGGTACATCTAATCACTGGGTGTCATCGGGGGTGGGGATGAACAACAGACATGGGCATCATGGGCTTGTCTGTTTGGAATCCCATAAATGATCATTAAATGTTCCCCAGCAAAATAGCGATAAACTGGAGATACCCTCTGGTAAACTAACATAGCTATGGAAAATCACCATTTTTAATAGGTAAATCAACTATAAATGAGCCATTGTCTATAGCTATGTTAAATTACCAGAGGGTAATGCCAACCATCTTTGGACAAACCATGTCATATTCTTGTTGGTTGATTATACAACATCCCACCGACATATCCCCCATCATACCCTCACATCGGTGCTTGTAAATTGCGTATTCTGCTAAAATATGCCTCTACATGATGTGGAAATTCAACTTTGCAATAGTTTTGCATTATCATTCATCATGACTTATCATTTATCATGGCCAATCTTAGATACCCTGCAAAAAAAAACAAACAAAATCTTAGCTGATTGGGAGATAATCCCATTGATACCAAACGACTAGTTAGGATTAAAGTACCCATCCAAAGTTGACCTAGTTATCATGTACCACTCAAATCCATATTTTCCTGATTTTTCCTGTGCCATCCAGCCATTTTGTTCAAGTCATGACTGCGCCTTAAGGTACTCCAATTGAGGCTCCCACATCCAGGATGGACCTCAGAGACAGATGTTTTTGGGTCTAGAGGACTGGATTTTGCCAGTATTTTGGCCATATATATATATACACACTTATATATATATACTATGTAAATAAATATAAATACATATATATATATTATGTATAATATATACATATGTATATATATATATAATTATAATTGTAAAATAGTAGTAAACCATCCCCCAAAATAAACCACATAATTGGCTTGGTACTACCATGATCACCCGATGTTCATCATGTTTTCCCATCATCGGGTTCAAAAGATGATAATCTAATGTAATAAACCCAATTTCATAAAACACACCCAAGTCATCACCATGTTTATGCGGATGTTTATGGGTGCTATAAATCATCCTCGAATGGCAGTTGATTATTTTGGGGTTTCCTACATTATATGGTCTATGGTCATCCATCCCACAATGGGAATCTATATTATATAATGTATATATATATATATATGATGATATATGATGACAATGATGATATAAATATACTTTTTATGCTGCCATTTTTTGTCATATGATGACATATGAAATGATAGAATAATGATGAAATATGAATTATGAATATATATGATGATAGGAAGCCTTATCAGGTTTTGTTTTCCCCCAAATGTTCAAACAACCCCCTAAAAAAAATATTTGTCAAGTCAAAGGAGTATCTCAGTTAGGATTGAACATGAAAAAATTGCAAGTATATAAATTTGAACATAATTGAACCATCAAGCAAAAGGTGTGATGTTTGCACCTCAAAATGATAGTAATCGAATCAGCAATTTGTGAAGCCTCAATCGAATCTTTAGAGTCATCCGCTCCGAAGTCAACTGGAAACTCGTGTTTCGACGTGTTTCGACTGAAGCTTCTGATACCTGAATTCTAAGGTTATCCTAATCATCCCAAGTTCGTGCTGTATTTCTGGATTTGCTTAAGGAAACAGCTAAGAAATGTTTCAGCATATTCAGGTGGTGGATGTGTCATTGGGAAAAAAAACATATTAAGACATTATCATCTTCAGTGAATCCAGGTTTGATGTTTGCCCATGCGTTTTTGGTGTGGAAAACCCAAAAAATGGTTTTGGCCGTTTTTCCCCAATATCTCCCACTTTCCTGTGGGAAATCAGCGGTTCCAAAACAGCAACCACGTCTTCGTTGTTGACCCAAAAAACTGCCACATCTGCAGCCAGTATCCGATTTTCTCAGTCGCATAGACAAACGTGTATATAGTGGTTTTATCTTTACTACTTCCCCATGTTTGTGGAAATTTGCCTCAAATTTAAGGTGGGAATCATGGAGTCAATGGCCCAAAGACTCAACCAGCTATGTTTCTCCATTGCTTTCACTGTTGAGAAAATTGTTCATCTTGAAAACCCTCCAGGATTGTTGCGAGTTGCTAAGTATAAATGTTCCCTTCAGTGAAAACGATTAAAGTATTGGAACTAAGATAAAGTAGTTTTAAACATTTTTTTAAAAAGGATAAATGTGCAGGATTAATGTACAGGATAAGTGTGTGTGTGCGCATGCGCTAATGCTTTGGTAGATGCTGAAGAGCTTTCATTTTTTTGGTTGGCATAGCTGACACTGCAATAACATAAACATAAAGATAAACTGAGGTGGCAAACAAAACAAACAACCATTCAGAAAGAGCATACTCAACAACAACCCATTCACTATCTTACTCACTTGGGTATGAAAATCCCAACAGTAAATGTTTTGTGAATCTTAGATACCTACCAACAGATCTACTCTTTCCCCACCTGCCAGGTGAGGGTTGTTAGATTTTATCACAGCTGTTCCGCCTCCTTCTTCTCCACCCCCTCCTCCTGCTCCTCCTCCTCCTCGTCCTTCTCGTCCTCCTCCTTCTCCTCCACCACCTCTGCCTCCACTTCCACGTCCACTTCCGCCGTGCCAACTCTTCGCCAATCTCTTCGCCAACTTCCGCGCGCAGTGGGCACTGCTGGACCTCAACTGCCGGCTTCCGATCTGAGTGGGCACGGCTGGACCTCAACCGCAAGGTTCTGAGCGCAGT
>Ga0126342_10009845_pt1:2500-17118 | contig 17118 bp, 9 predicted proteins | sample Cyp1metagenome_FD_92528 | JGI IMG/M metagenome (GOLD analysis project Ga0126342, IMG submission 92528) | Coral microbial communities from Lord Howe Island, Old Settlement Bay, Australia - Cyphastrea 1 metagenome | ecosystem: Host-associated > Invertebrates > Cnidaria > Coral ... | reverse complement strand
GTGATTTAACTATGAACACTGGTGATTTAACTATGAAAACTGGTGATTTACTTATGAAAACTGGTGATTTCGGTGATTTAACTATGAACACTGGTGATTTAACTATGAAAACTGGTGATTTACCTATGAAAACTGGTGATTTCGGTGATTTAGCTATGAACACTGGTGATTCATGGTGGTTTTAGAAAAAACTCCATATTGAATTACCCAGCGACTGCGGCATTTAACCATCAGCAATGGTGGTTTTTTCAGTATAGTTTCACCATCAAGTCAGGTAGAGGTTTTGACCCTCAGAATGAGCGTGGTTTGAGGAACCATTCCTAAGTTGACATCAACAAAATGTAATTTGTTTCAACTGAATGGGATTCCTGAATTTTATGGCAGTTACAAGGAGAAACATAATGGTCAATAGATAAACCCTTAGATTTTGGGGTTCCGAATTTGAAGACAACCCCATGTAGGTGAATGATAGAAACTTCAACTGGGAAAACTAGTGAATATTTGGGTAAAACTTTGGTGTGCCACCCCGAAAAATTGGCATGCGACCGACAAAAGATTCGACTTTAGCCAGTCAAGACTCGGTAAAGACCGGTGAAGGGTACATAGTTGAAGTTATTGTTTGCATGCTGGGGAATACAATACCCAACGAAGTGGTTTTTTTTGCTAGATACAGGATAGCTAAGATTAGCCATGACGCGAACCTCAGCAGAACTGGTAATGCGAAAGAAATGCGAAAAAAGTGATACTTTTTTATGGAAGACAGTATATAATGCCAAAGTTCAGTTGAGAATTGAGAATATCATACATACATACCCGTCATGATACCTTCATATGCAAATATGTCCACACATTATATTCATGAGTATAAACCCAATGATGATGATGATTATTATTATTATTGTTATTTATTGTTATCAGTATTCGAATTACCATGAAGTATCATAATTGTTAGTATCCAACTAGTCGTGTGGCAAACCCAATTTCATAAACCGTCCCCAAGTCATCACCATTTTTATGGGTGGTATGTTCACCACCCCCGGTCATGTTAGTTGTTTATAGTATTGGGTTTCCCATATTATCCAACCATTTAGTTGATCCTATAGTTATCATTCCGCATATATATATATATATTATAAACCATTACAAGCCATTATAAATAAACCATTATTTGCATATATATATATATATTCACCATTATAAACCATTATATATATATATTATATGCCAGTATAAACCATTATAAATATATATATATATATATAACATATATATATAATATATAAGCCACTATAAACAATGTTAAACCATTATAAACCATCATTTATTTATGGCATGGTTTATAACTATTAGTGACACAGAACCATCACATCCCTTCCCGGTTGGACCATCCATCCCGGCAGCGGCAAAGGCGAAACTCCCATCATGCCGCCGCGCTCCTTCAGTGGCGTGGTAAAAATCTGGGTGGCTGGAAAGTTATGTATATATATATTTATGATTATATGGCTATAATTATAATAATATAGTATATTATATATATATGGTTGTACAATATAGTATATCATATATATATATATATCATAATACATGCATGTATGGAAGAGTCCTATATACTCAATCCTCGTTATGTTTATAGATGATGGTTCTTAAAAGGAGGATGGGGATGGGTTTCAATAGTAAAATGATCATCCATGACGACTGGATGATTTGGGGGTAGCTTTGAGGGAACCTCCATGTGGCAAGATTTTTCATAGTTGGACAATGTTGGACACTGTTGGTGACATGTCAATGTTTTTGGGGCTGGCATGGCATCATGATTTTTGTTTTGGATCTGTTGGAATAGTAATGGTCGGTCATTTTGAGCCACCTTCATGGAAGAATCGATTGATGACATACTTTGATATGCTAATGACAACAGGTTTTGTTGTTCAAGGGCCAACACGCATCCTGCCCAAGAGAAAACACACACAAACATATATGTATATATAAGTACATGGTGGCAGTGTCCCTCTTAAAACATGAGGACAACTCTAGCCAGCCCATTCAAGATTTTTCAGCCCATTGTGGAATCAAGAAGTCAACTTGGTCGGGTGAAATGCCCAACACGCCGTGGTTTCCTGCCAAATAAGTGCAGCTGTTACTTTGGCAGCTCCCAAGACCTTGACTTGTGATGAATTACACATTTTGATTGGATATATCTTTAGTTTCATGCGGTATGAATCATCAGATCATATATCTATATACAGATACAAAACCAGGACAAAAGTGTTTCCTCTTGACTATATAGCTGCTGCAACCCTCTCCAGTTAGACTCCTGACAGGTTTCATATGAATCACACTGGCGGATCGCGGATCAGCTGGTTTGCTTTAAAAGACATTTAATTTATTCCGACTTGAAATATGATCCGCCACGCAGGCCACGCGAAATGAAGACTCAATGAAGACAATTGATCTGCAGCTGAGGATGATGATATTTATAAGACGCCAAACGAGAACAAACCTCTTCCTCCTGATGTATGCATACACGGTTTATCCATACATGTATGTATACACAAATGTAAATCCCAACAGCTAATCACATAGAAAAGATCCCATAAATCGTCATTGAATCCCATGAAATCCACAAGAAATCCACATTAAATAGCCACATTAGAGCCATATCTGATTGGTGGTTTGGAACATGAATTTTATTTTTCCAGATATTGGGAATTTCATACTCCCAACTGACTATATCATATTTTTCAGAGGGGTAGGTCAACCACCAACCAGTTTTGGTTAATGGTTAATAGTGGCTAATACTGGTTAATAGTGGTTAATAGTGACTAAATAATGACAAAATCATGAAGCTAATTCATATATATATATATATCATATATACATATCCCATTGAATTAATATGAATATTCCATTAAATCCCATTAAATCCAATTAAATCCCATGAAATTCCCATGAAATCCCATTAAATTCCCATTAAATTCCATGAAATCCCATTAAATCCCATTAAATCCCATGAAATTCCCATGAAATCCCATGATATTCATTGCTTCAAAAGCCACCGTTTGTTCCCAAAAAAGTCCAGTCGGTCGCCGTCGCAAGCGGAGGAAAGGCGAACTCTCCGTAGAGTTGATGCAGATCCTCTGGCGCGACGAGAAATTCCAGGGCCAGGAGGTGGGGATCCCCAAAACTCTGATACCCTCTGGTAAACGTTAACACAAAACTATGGAAAGATCCACCATTTTTTGTTGCTGGGTAAATTTTAACTATTTCGACTGGGCCATTTTCTATGTCGCTTTTTGTATGTTTACCAGAGGGTAGTTTCAATATGTTTCAATAAACCATCCAAAACTCGTGGTTAATATTGGTTAATGATGATTAATATATGGGTCAATAGTGATGAATGATGGTTAATAGTGGTTAATATTGGTTCATATTGGTTAATAATGGTTAATAATTGGACTAAGGTAGAACTTTGTTGGAAAACATATTGATCTAAACCAGTTGAAACAAGTTAAAACAATGTTTCAATGTTTACAATCCAACACTAGTGGTTAATATTAGTTTTTATAATGGTTAATCATTGGAATAATGTGGTTAAAACAATGCCATTTTTACTACCCATGACTGGGAATGGTTTATACATACCACATAAAAATGGTGACTGGGGGATGGTAAAGATGACATTGTTTTAACCACATTAGGTTTCAATCTGTTTCAAACAATGTTTCAATGTTTACCATCCAAAACTCGTGGTTAATATTGGTTAATGATGATTAATATATTGGTGATGGTTAATAGTGGTTAATATTGGTTAATAGTGGTTAATATTGGTTAGTATTGGTTAATAATGGTTAATAATTGGACTAAGGTAGAACTTTGTTGGAAAACATATTGATCTAAACCAGTTGAAACAAGTTAAAACAATGGTTCAATGTTTACAATCCAACACTAGTGGTTAATATCGGTTTTTATAATGGTTAATCATTGGAATAATGTGGTTTAAATAATGCAATTTTTACTACCCATGACTGGGAATGGTTTATACATACCACATAAAAATGGTGACTGGGGGATGGTACAGATGAGATTGTTTTAACCACATTAGTTTCAATTTGTTTCAAGATTTAATGTTGGAAAACATATTGATGATCTAAACCAGTTGAAATTTCAATATAGAAAACATATGGTCTAATTTTTGAATGATCTAAAAATTAACGTCAGTTTGATGTATGTTGATAGTTGATAGTTGATGTGTATCTAATTTAAAGAACATTGAATAGGGAAAGGGATGGTGAACCAATGTATGGATTTAGAGGTACCCTGTTTTCAGAGAAAAAAAATATGTCAGGTTTTGTCAGTTTATGTGACTTTCTGTGTGTACAGTTGTGTCATCTACATATTGTCATTTATTGAATGTCATTGGCAACATATAATCCATCAATATATATATATACCTGCCCTATATATATATTATGTAATTAATCAATATTAATCATATAAATATAATCCATCATTGGCAGGCATATTGTCATTAATTTTTTCACTGACCTGTCCGACAACTTGTCCTATGCTTTCGGGAAGTCGACCCCTTTCGGAAAAAGCCTCAAGTATCCAGCGATTTGGAACTTCATCGCGTATGGAAAAGACAACCAAAGTAACCAACCCTCTGGTAAATTCACAGTTGGACCCTGAACATCACCAATTTTGAGTGGTTTCACTCATCTTCCAAATCCTATCTGGCAGGGTCTATGTTATTTATTGGAGGGTATCTAAGAAGATCCAAGGGGGGTGCTGCGCTCCATTTGTTTGGTGAATCATGAGCCTCGCCTGGCGGCTATCTTGGTTCACCTCCAAAGACATTTCCTGGTGGGGTTCCTTGTTTCGATAGGACACACAATGGTGATTTCAAAGCATCAAACATGAGGAAAAACATTCGGATTTCACCAAGAACTTGATGGAAAGATGTGGATTTATGATGAGTTGGTGAAGAGTTCACTAGGTGAAAGGGTTTATGGTAGATTAATATGTTCATGGTTTATAAAGCAACACGCACAACTGGGGGGCGTGATCTTGAAGACACTGGAAGTGATTAGGGATTTCTGCGAACAGGGTTTAAGGTTTAAATATATAGATATAATATAATATGCACATGCCAAGAGTGCGGAGAGGATGATATGACTGACCAACAACAATTTCCACAAAATTACGCAACCAATGGGCCTTTTTTCACCAGCACAAGTTCAAGATGCCACCCACATGATGTGCTGATTTCACCATCAGGAACGGGGATTTACTCAGATATCCATAGATATCCCGAATCGAACGCAGAAAACTGCCATTCTGCCGTGGATGTTCCACTGCGCCATGTTTCCCATGCCGGGTGTATCATCATCCCAGCGTCCAGGCGACGTTGCGAGCCTTCTTGGAACACTTCAGTCTGTTGGTACCTATCCACTCAGGTCGGGATGGCGTTGTGCGACCTCTCACTGTGAATGATGGCTAGAGTAAGGGAAACCATTCCAAAATGAGCTGATGGTTGACTTGGGAATTGAATGGAATTGATATATATATATATAGTATGATATAGTTTAAGTTGCCCAGCATCATGCGGATCCCCAGTATGTTCTATTTCCAGCTGGAATGATTGATCTTGTTGGCGGTGCCGATGAGTCAACCTTGATCAAGGCTAGCTTCATAGGTTCATCAGCGATCTGAAACGCTTGGTTTTTTGTGTCCCAACTTCAGCCAACAAGTAAATTTGCACTTGTCATAACGACTCAGAGAAGAACTCCAGACAATTCCAGAAGAAGACGCAACAAAGAAACTGCATACATACTAATTACTGTAAACTTTCGCACCCCTCTGAAAACTAGCAGAGAACTGCAAACATGGGCTTAGCAGAGGGTTCGAAGGCATTTTTTTGCGGATTTACATATTTGGTCGTTGACAAGCCCGAAAAGCTCTAGAGGTAGCAGACAATTTGCTGGCGGAAAATGACCGGTACACGTCGTGGGATACACCTCGGTTGAGGCAAACAACCACCTAATTTAAAGATCCACTTGGAACACTGCAGATGTCAAACAGCTGCCTTCACAGCCCCATGTGGTCACTTCTGTAGGGAATCTCCCGAACCGGCCCAGGAGCCTCCCCATTGCCACAGGTAGCCGTCCCTCTTGGTTGGTGCCGAGCCTTTTGCCAAAACGGCGACGGCAGCTAGCAACGCAGGCAGATGGTGTCAAGGCCTGGGGTGGTTGGTTTGTTCTTTCCCCGGGGCCTCTTTGAACCTTGCTTTGGAATCCTGGGTTGAACAGGTTTCTACTTCTGTGTCAAATCCAACTTATTTCTGCGGGGTTTCTGTTGGTTAAATTTCCAGTCAGTCAAATCTTTGCCATATTTCTTGCTGAATTCACCTGTTTGATGGTTAACGCCCCTCTTTTTCCATCATTTTTGATGGTGAAATCACTTTCAATGGCTCAGGCACCAAGGGGTTCACCCTTCCGGTGGTGTTTTCGATGTCCCAACGGTCCCAACGGTGGTCCCAACGGTGATCCCCCGTAGGCGGCCTCGTTGTACTTCGACTTTCACGGCGCCCTGCGTCAGCTGCTGCCCTCGCTGCTGCCGCGCCTCTATGCCACGCTGCAGCGCGACGAGCCCACGCTGCGGGGGAAGATGCTCTGCCAGGAGACGGGACGTATGGGACGCTATGGGATGGATGGTGCGGGATGGTGGGAATATGTGGGAATAATATAGGGAGATATAGTGGGAATATAAGGGTTTTAATATGTTTTGATGAATGAAATAGGTGCTGATCATGGGGATGACATATGATACTACGGGGATAGGGAGATGTAATGGTTTAAATAGATTGATTATGATTGATTAGGTGCTGATCATGTATTCATGATACTATGTGCATCCCACCAAACTTGTTGCGAACCAGATGGGTCAACCCTATTGAGGCTTATTGTACGAAGGGTGAGTCGCATCTATCATTGGTGATATTGGTGTGGTCACCTTTCGGGGGCGCCATTGAAAATACCTCTATTGGTGTGTTGAATGTATTCACAGACTTCATGATCCCGCCAACATGGCCTGGGACTTGAGAGCTCGGAACTGATGCCGTCGGCTGTGCGCTATGAATGGGGATATAGAAGTCTGTAACCAGTTTCTTGATTTTGGGAGGATATGTAAGATTGGCCATGATGAGGGGTATCGGTTAACTATAAAATATTCTGAAAATTTGACATCGGGTAAACCTTGCTGAATATTTCGATCGTGTTGAGGACATGAATTTTTGCATTTTCGTAGAAGTTTTGAAGCGACAATTGCTTACTTGCAGAGGTTTATATTGTTTAATTAATCATAGATTATCATAGTGTCATAGATAAGATGATTAAGTACTTCTGACTTTATCAACCCAATGATGTGGTCTATGATCGGCTCCTCAGCCAGGATTCTACTGTTGGTCATTCCCCCATTCTCTACGTTCAGCAGTGAGAAAATGATTGAAATCGTGGTTGAAACGAACACGTGGTTCCACAGAACTGCGTTAACCCTGAAGATGTGAAAAAGACTTCTATACAAAAGAACTTGTAGCCACAGAGGCAGGGAATACTGCATACTACCTCAAACACCCCTTGTTTTTTGCTCAACATGTTTATCTGTCATGAATGGGCAATCAAAGAAACTTAAAGTTCCCAATTCCCCTTGATCCATTTTTCGTGTCGCCCATCATGTACATCCTCTGGGTCTCCAAGTTGGTGGAGGACTTTCTGGCGTTTTCCATGGATGTGATCTTGGTGACATTGGAGTTAATCCACCTGGAGTTTCTGGGATGAAACGCGGTGCCCAAAAATGGGCCGGTTTTTTGTGAGATGGGATTGAACTATGACCAAACCAATGCAAAACTGACCTTTAGAACTTTAGAATGCAGTTTCGGGGATACATTCTATATCATTCTATATAGTTGTTTCAGGGTGAGTGTATCACCAGCCACATGAAAATATGTATACATCGGAGCACCAATGATAAACGAGAGTCACCTAAGGTGATTAGTCACCAGCCAAACCGGAGTTGTGCCGGTCAGTTAGGAACCAACTCCACTTAAAACTGCTGATTGGCTACATGATATGCAACGGATACCTGGCTGGAAACAAGCATGTCAACTCCGGGTTATTATCTCTTGAAGATGTCACACATTTTGGGTTTCACGCTGGATTTTTCGGGAGTTTGGGGGCTGTGAATATGAACTGGGTATGGGAAAATGAGTCTCCTTAGCGCCCCTTCGCCATGTTTTTGGGGCTTCCTATGGCAGCCCCACACAGACCTCGATGTCCTTTACAGATTCTGGGTCTGGTTTGGCTGAACATATAGACTCCCAAATGCAACGGTTCATTATCACATGACTCATAAATCATATGTAGAATTGCAAGTCGAGTGTTTCAGGAAGGGCTCTCCACACTTGGTTAGTTTATGCCCCAACCCAACACACCAACACACAAACACATATACATACGTACGTACGTACATAGATAGACAGAGAGAGAGAGAGAGAGATAGATAGATAAATAGATGGATGGATGGATGGATAGATAGATAGATATAGAGAGAGAGAGAGAGTCCATATAGATGATAATTCCATAAAATACAACAGGCATATACTAGGGTTATTTATTACCTTTGTGTGATCGTCACATCGAAGCTATTTCCATGTCGTCATTCCCATGGTCTTAGGCCCTGTGAAACCTTGAAGTTGACCGTCACAGCCTCTGAAGAGGTCGACCATCACATGATGTTCCTTGGCCAAAAACAGGCCTGGCTCCCCACATGGAACCTCCATTTTTGTTGCTGTGTTTTTTCGAAAGATGTCGGAAAATCCATGGAACAATCCTGGAAGCCTGTTACAACATGTTGTGGGGTTCCATGTTACATCGAATTTTAGGACCCCTGAAATTCCGCGACATGTGGTTAATGGTGGTTATCAATTAGGTGAATAGACACCTCCAAAATGGGATAGAATCAATCCCCAGGACAGTGATACAAAAATAAAAATATAAGGGATTTACCCTACAACAGTTGGCTAGAAAAATCCAAGTATATACCAGTACGTATCCATGTTTCATCCCCATATTGTTAGTAACATCATGTGTTATATCCCAATGAAATGTCCTTCATTTCAGCCACACCTAGTTTTGATGCTTACATATAATCTGATTCAAAAGTATCCCCATGAATCTCAATCCACATGATTGATGGTAAATATCCCAATCACATTTTCATGGGGATAATTTTGAATCAGCATGTGGATATTATACCATAATCCCAACGAAATTATATATATCCAAATATATTTGTTATTTATCCCACATTATTATGGTGTTTTTTCCTCCCATCTGCACCCCGGGCCGCGATCAATTGAATCATCCCGTACGGCCAGGTTTTCTGGTAGTCAAACATGGCAAATTGAAAATGTGGAAAAAAACAGCTATAAATGGTGGATTCTCAATTGCCATCTTTGATTACCAGTAGAAAAACAGGTATACATGATTATATACTGTATGTCCAATCTTGTTGGTTACATCCATTTAAATGCATTTAAATGCCATAATAGGTTGATAAATTGGCAAAAATAGACAGTTCCAAGGTTTATTGGATCACTATATCTGGGGTGGAAGCAACAATGATTATATATTATAATATATATATATATATACATATCTACGTTTTGCGGATTCATCAACATATTCATATTATTGCTGTATACCCTCTATCTTCGTAGTGAAACTCAATCTTGGTATCCAATCTCATTCTATGGTTGGCTTATCTTCAACGATATTCTTAAGCCAACCTTTTTTCAGCATAATTACCCCATGGAAGTGCAGTTCCAGTCATAAATGGATTATATATGACATTATATAACCATAGTGATAAGGGGGCCCATGTCCCAACTTATGGGGGTTTAGTTCTCCGTGGTTATACCGCTTCTTTGTCGTTTTTAAATCTCAACTGCATCCCGAAATACTTGTTCATAGTTCTATGTATCCCATTTTTTTTCCATATCTCATGAAAGATCCCATGAAAGATCCCATAGAAACCCACCATTTTTCCCAAAATCCCATAGAAACCCACCATTTTTCCAAAAATCCCATAGAAATCCACCATTTTTCTCAAAATCCCATAGAAATCCACCATTTTTCCCCAAAATCCCATAGAAATCCACCATTTTTCCCATGGCTTTTGTGTCACTCCTCGGAGATCAGGTCCAAGACCTTCCGCTTGGTCTCCGAGGGCCTGGCTGTGTCGCTGCCGCGGCTGAGCTTCGCCACTAAGGTGCCGTGCCCTGCGTGCGCGTGCAGCGCCTTGGTGGAACGTCCAACTCGAGGTGCCAGGCCGACATGGTAAACCATAGGACAATCATTGGGAAAACAATAGGAAAATGGAGGTTTTACCCTCTGGTAAATGTTAAATACCCCATAGAAATAGTTGATTTACCCAGCATAGCTATTGAAAATGACCATGTATAGTGGATTTTCCCATTGAAAATGGATGAAGATGGTGATTTTCCATGGTTATGTAAACGTTTAGCCTCTCCCATGACGGATCCATGGTGCTGCTATATATGGTAACATGGATCCCATCAATATACCCCAGTCATGTTAGCATATATACCAGCACAATGGATCCTATGGGTCTGGTAAACATTAACACAAAACTGATGGGAAAGATCCACCCTTTTTTGTTGCTGGGTAAATTTTAACTATTTCGACTGGGCCATTTTCAATGTCGCGAACTGTTTGTTGACCAGAGGGTAGTCTGATTCTAATAATCTGATAATCTAATTCTATCCATGATATTCTATGATTATATAATACCAGCATATTAGATTAGTACCCCATTAGATACCAGACATATACAGATTAGTGATGATATTCTATGATCAATGATATTCTATGATTAATACCAGACATATCAGATTAGTACAGAGTAGGAACATTGGTGTTTGAAATTTATCTAATGCTGAATTTCCATGGATATTCTATGGATCAATACCAGACTTTTTTTGTAAATATAGTGATCCCCATTTTATCCGAATTATTGTAAATATAGATGTAGTGATCCAATATTCATGATTGGATTAGATGAGTGATACGCATGGAGGTTTCCTAAACTAGGGGTACCCCTAAGATAATGCGTTTTAGTAGGATTGTCCATAAACCATCCAGCTATTGGGGTACCCCCATTTTAGGAAACTCCCATATGATTTAGATATATTACTAAGTAACTACGACGTCTATTATATCTAGTACTAGTAATATTTTACTGGCATATTTAGTGGAATAAACATCCATTCACCAGCGATCTATTACTTGGTAATATTTACGTAGGAATCTGTTTCAGTAATGTATTATTTGTTTAAGAATATTACTAACCAACTATTGTAATGATCTATTATTGGCAATAAGTATTAGTAATATATTATTAGTAATATTATCAACCAACTATTGTTATAATCCATTATCAGTAGTTCTGTATTACCATATTTAGTATTTAGGGGAATGACAAACATCCATTAAAAAGCTATTTTGGGGCTGGATACCAGGGTTTTGACTCAGAGCCGTATTGGTATTAAAAAGAAACATCCACAGACAATGCAGTAGCGATATGATATTAGATATTAGAGCCATAAATGTTGTTGTGACAATTTCATGGCTTTGTTTGGTATGAAGAGGTGTCATTTTTAGTTCGGTTAACACATACTGGTTGCTACACACTATTGTTAGCTGGTTAGTTGTTATTTAGCACCCATCAAAAGAATCATATTAAGAGACAGGTTGAACTGAACAGATTAAATTCCCTCACAAAATTTGATAGATGGTATTGACTTTCCGATTGACTTTTCTGCATTTATTTTTGTTTCTGGGAGGGGTCCTAAGTTATAGATAAGTTGTCATATTATGGAACTGTATTTCTGTCATATGATATATTGATTGTCATTGATTGTCATTATTAAACATTTTATGGAAAACACATGGGGGTTGATGGGGATAGGAGATGGGTGAACCCATCGCCAGCAGAATATGGGGGCTTCCTAAAATGGTACCCTCAAATGGATGGTTTATAATGGAAAATACCATAGCTGGATGGTTTATGGATGGTTTATGGATGGTTTATTTCATGGAAAATCCGAAAATCAAATGGATGATTTGGAGGTAGCCCGCTTTCAGGAAACCTGCATATGATATGTATCGTTCAGTATGATTGCCTATCATTGGTTTTGGGCACCTGTAACGCAGGGAACTTCAATGAACTGTGTTTGGTGCACGGGTTATGGTGGGTCGCATCCTCTGTTTTGGTTGGTTCCACCCTGTACCCTGATTCAACCATGGAATGGATGGGTATTTTAAATTATTTTAGTACTTTATTTGTTTTTGCGTGCATGGGATCTACATTATATATAATTATATATTCATATTTTCAAATATATATATATATATGTATACATATATATATGTATACATATATATATGTATACATATATATATATATGTATACATATACTTATTTATATATAGACATCTACTTATATGTGTATATATATATATATACACTAACCAGCTCAAACGCACAGCATCTTTTGCAGGGTATCTGAGGTTGGCCATCTTCCCAGCTTGAGCCCAACGACAGCACTCCCAAGGAGGAACCTCCCAATGGGAGATCTGGGGACCAAAAATGGGAGATTTCAACCAACATCAGATAGGGATTTCACCAGTAATGAGTAAACCTTGGTACCCGGCCTGGTAAACTAACAGTGTGCGACATTGAAAATTGCCATTGAAATAGTGAGTTTTCCCATTAAACATGGTGATTTTCTATAGTTACGTTAGTTTACCAGAGGGTAATTTCGGCCATCTTCTTATCTTCTTTGGTAGTTTTATTTGGCCGAATGGAGAGCGTGTTGCGAGGTATCTAAGTTAAACCATCAGATCAGCACTATTGTTTTTGTGCGGTTGTAGTTTCAGGAACAGATACTAAGAACCAGCAAAATCAGTCAGTTTACCAACAGGAGTGACCAAGAGTGCTGGGGATACTATTGGCTTTGCCATACTATTCCAAAAAAATGAGGTAGATACAGTAGTAAATCATTTGCCACAGATTTACACCGTTCTTTATATATTACTGGTTGGTGGTTTGGAACATGAATGCATCATATTGGGAATTTCATCATCCCAACTGACTTTCACTCCATGATTTTTCAGAGGGGTAGGCTCCACCAACCACCAACCAGAAATTGGCCACAGATTTACCTCGGCACAGGAGACGACCTGGATGCCCCGTGTCGGTGAGCAGGTGGAAGTCTTCAGCAAGTCAGCGCAGTGTGCCGCGGCCGAAAACTGGGAACAATGCGTTGAAAAATGGTGACATTTTCTAGCGAGAATTTTGGGATTAAATGACATTCTTTTTAAAAGATAGAAAAATTAATAACCATGCACCAAAAAGACAAAAATCCGAAATCCTAGTAGAATCCTGGTGAATTGAACCTTTTCTGCATTTGTTTGGGGGTTACGAAAAAAAACACTAGTGAGCGGCCTTACATGTTTAATTTATCCATGGTTGGGATGATGATCCCTCAAATGATTCTTTTTTTTGGATGAATTGAAACATGTTCAAACCACCAAGCAGTAAACCTTTGGTGAATACCTAAAGCCTGAATTTGAGGCAACAAAAAAGGGGTCCGAATCTTCAAAGATGAGAATGTTACCAGCCAACATCTGGACTCACTGGCAAACATGTGGATTACCCTCTGGTAAACTAACATAGCTATTGAAAATGGCCATTTATAGTGAGTTTTCCCATTAAAAATGGTGATTTTCCATAGCTATGTTAGTTTACCAGAGGGTAATCAGCAAACATGGTCCTAACGAGCGCCAAGAAATATGGGACCTTGAGAAGGGACGATCTGTCATGATCTGACCCCGTTGACGAAAACATTTCTGTACACATGTCACACTTTTTGTGTAGTAAAAAATATACTGTACGATGTGTGCTAATATACAAATGTACATATATAATATATTCATTAGACCATTCTTTTGATACAGACACCAGATCATGAATTTATCAATGCATTTATACATCTATGCTATTCCCAGAAAACCATAGGTTCCAGACATATATTCTAATCATACTTATCTATGATCAATACCAGACATATCAGATTAGTGATCCCCATTGTCCATTATTGTATATACATATAGTGCTCTCATGTCCATGATTAGATTAGTGATACACATAGATATCATCTTTATATAAATATACTCTAATTCCTCTCAGATTTCACATAATTGGATGGGAAAATTGAAACCAGAAAGCCCGAAAAAATGATAGTAAAAACCATGGTTCTGGTGAAGATTTTCCTCAACAAACCAATCCACTGAAGATTGTTCAATCACTGTCTGAGAAGGTACTTAACCCCCTAAAATCATACCCCAAACACTTCCTAAGAAGGCACTTGGATCCATAGGGAGTGTTGTTCCTCCCAGATTAGATCATAGATGTCCTTTTCCCATTGGTTGGTTGATTAATAGAGAGGGTTCTTCAGAAACCCCTTTAACAACAGGTTTCTA
>Ga0126342_10009844_pt1 | contig 17118 bp, 14 predicted proteins | sample Cyp1metagenome_FD_92528 | JGI IMG/M metagenome (GOLD analysis project Ga0126342, IMG submission 92528) | Coral microbial communities from Lord Howe Island, Old Settlement Bay, Australia - Cyphastrea 1 metagenome | ecosystem: Host-associated > Invertebrates > Cnidaria > Coral ... | reverse complement strand
ATGGTAATATGATAGTAATATGATGGTAATATGATAGTAATATGATGGTAATATGATGGTAAGATGATAGTAATATGTGGTAATATGATGGTAATATGATGGTAATATGATGGTAATATGATAATAATATGATGGTAATATGATGGTAATATGATGGTAATATGATGGTAATCTGATAGTAATATGATAGTAATATGATGGTAATATGATAGTAATATGATGGTAATATGATGGTAAGATGATAGTAATATGATGGTAATATGATAGTAATATGATGGTAATATGATGGTAATACGATGGTAATATGAGAGTAATATGATGGTAATATGATAGTAATATGATGTTAATATAATGGTAATACGATGGTAATATGAGAGTAATATGATGGTAATATGATAGTAATATGTGTATAGTATAGTATTAATGACATTTAATGACATTTAGTGACAATGATACACAGTGTATAGAGAGATGAGTTGGGAAAACAGCGTTCAGACCCAGCCACTGCTTGTTTGACTTATAGGAACAGCAAGCAATATAGAAGACTGGTCTGTTTGTGACATCTCACTTTGAATTGACTAAGCTTGTCAAGCAGAACATCTTGAGAGTTGAGGCACAGAGGAGCAATGTGGGACACTGGAACGTGGCTCTCATTGTTTCTTGACTTCAATGCAGAACGATCACGAGAAACCTTACGGTACCTCATACGATTTTCACATGTGGTTTCAGAACGATATAGATAGGAGTTGGGACTAGTACTACTATGTATGTAGACCATGAAAAATATGTATCACACAGGGATATAGACTGCATGATGTACCATTTGCTTCATTTCTATAAAGGCTGCCTTTGAATCTTTTCCTGTGTGTAATCATCAGCAAACTTGAGAGGAAACGCACCCATCTTCCGCGGTGTTTTGTTCATGCCAAAATGGCCCTTTCCGGCGGGGTGAGTCTCCTGGTTCTTCTTTGCATGCATCACGGGTTTTTGCATGAGATTTTGTGAGAATCTTAGTGCAGAGCTACAGGGCCCAGTTTTCAGCCTCCCAGAAACCTGCGGCACTAGGGTGGCCACAACTACGTCTTTGACATTGCCCTGGGGTTGCGAGAAGCCAGCATGGCACTCTCGATTCCAGCAAACTTGAACTTGCTTGGGTACGAACTTGCCGAGAAGTTTGCAGCCTCTGCAGAGTATTGTGAGCCACTTGAAGTGAATAGTGAGTCTAGGGTTGAAACTGAGACGACCTCTCACCCTCAGCCTCTTTTCGTACGGCTTGACTGCCTTAGCCATCCTAGCCATTCCTAGCCCAAGACCATCAACAATTAGTTCAGGTGAGCGAAGAACTTCAGTTTTGTTTGGTTTACCCGTTTATCCGTTGTCGTGCGTCTCCTGCTGCTGTCCAGAACGAAGCTTTTTCTCACTCATATCCTCTGGCTGCTTCATTTGTAGGTTGCTGGGTGCCGGCTTTTGTCTGCGCGATGGCAACGTGAAGCATCTCATTCGTGTGCTGTCCGAACCAAACCATGGCCTTGAGAAGCACCATGCCACCTTGGTGTCATCGAGTGACTCCTTGCTTCAGGACTTGGAGATGGGCACTCGATGGGGGTTTCCAGAGTGGACACTCTGATTTCAACACACTTCAACACATTTCAGTCAATCGAATCTCTAGGACATCTAGGATCTAGGACTTAGTTGGCTGTCACCCCCGATCAGTCAAAGAAACGCACAGACAGCTGGAGGCCAATGCGTCGGGCCTTGATCTGGCTGCAGCTCAAGAAGAAGCTCGGAGAGCGTATTTGCAGAGCCCTGTGCTGCAGGGCGCTGACTTCGTTGTTTGCACCTTCCCGTGACCTTGACTTAACATCAGTGGATGCGGAGCGCAAACTTGCAGATTTTCGAAAAATCAGCCACTTTTCTGAGAAAGAATATTCTAGGAATGGGAATATGACATTTCTCAAAGGTCAATTTCTGCACGTTGGTCCCCAAGTTTGATGATCAGTACCCCTTTGATGAGACATGTTCTCGTTCGGTTGGTTGATTGCAGGCAACAGCGCTTTTCGTGGCAATTTGAGCCAAGTGAACACCAGACTCAGTGACTTACAGCGGAAGAACTTCAAATAAACATGAGAGCATACTGGTCACGCTACATACTTGTAGGTTTCAGAATTGGACATGCTATAGCATCTTAGTTTACTGTAGTTATATATACATTGAGTCTCCACATTTGACATGGATACACAATCGGTGAAAAAGAGAGCTTTCGTTGTTAATTAGCCATGTGGCGGTCAGACCTTCCTTTTTGGTCGGTGATATCAGTTATATCTTAGCCCTCACGGCTAAATCCAATCAGATCACCGATCACCACGGGTGTGATCCAACAGGTATGTACTGGCCTACCTGTTGGATGACGTGTCTCGGCACCAAAAAAAGTGCTCAGAGCTGGACCACGATTTCGGAAAGAGATCGAAGAAACTGAGGTGCCAGAGCTCCGACAGTCTGTCCTGTTGATTTGGCAGGGAGGTTCCTAGGATGCAATGGCACCATGGCACCTGCAACCTGTAATCTGGAACCAGACAAGCGAATCTGAGAATTTGGTTCCGGCTCCACAGTCAACTTCGTCCCTAAGGCACACCAGTTGCTACTTGTAACTTGTACTGTCGTAGTTGTATACCTCTGTTTTCTAGATGTTCGCATGTCATGCTGCTTCCCACTCACACTCTTCTCCTCCTGTATAGCGGGTATGTGCGCTCAGTCAGTCTGCATAAGCTAAGGATCCTTGTTGGAATACCTGCATGAGGACCTACATGAGTGGGCGCAAGGAAAATTGCTTCAATGGCGAACAAGGCACCGACCAGTCCGATTCCATGAAACTGAAGTAACTCTAAGTGATTCTAAGTGTCTCTAAGTGTCTCTAAGTGTTACGGTAGTGTTGCAGATCATTTCTGAAAAGCAGGGCTGGAACATTGTCCATCGAGACAATTTTCGAATTTGGCCATGATTCAGTGAAGCCCTGAGGGTCCAAGGCTCATGGCAACAGTGCTTATCGAACATCATGCAACACATTCTGTGCTTCGGCAAGCGGCAGTGCCATGAACACACCCACACAGAGGTTTGAAAAAACCAAGGGCTCTCAATCTGATTCTGTGCAAGTGGTTCGATCCCATTATTGCCTACTGTTTATGTCATGTGCGGATGCATTTCAATGTCAACCCCGGATGAGACTAAACCATGGTTTATTAATCAGGGGGTACTCCTCCAATAGTCATAATCTTATACTTAAATGGTACCCTCCCAATTCAACAGCCGTAAACGGGGTTTATGAAAATCCAGGGTTGACATTATTCCATTTTAATCTAAACAGTCTAAACATTGAAATTCAACCTGGAATCAACCTGGACCAATCCAATTTCTACAGTACAAGAGGTCCTCCTCGGCAGAACAGGAGGCTGTACGTCATGAACCACCTGGACCATCATTGGCTACGAAGGCATTGACTACAGCAGGGGGTGGTTAAAAAAGCAGGTGGCTTTTTTGGATATTCGGCTAGGAGGAAATCAACAACACACTGTGGTTCTACTGTGGTTCTACACATGGGCTACTCCATTTGTGAGCAGCATGGTACTTTTGAAATCTTTTGAAGATCACTCGGGTTTTCTTTGCTATGAAACGACAGCATCCAATCCCTTTCGATCTATTTCTGGTCTGTATTCTGAGATGGAAGACTTGAAAAAAAGTTGGAGATTCTCCACTTGCATCAGGGTAAAAGCCATTACCAGGACTGTGGGTTCGGTGCCTTTTGTGCCCTTCGGAGCTCGGCATGTGCATGGTGTGTTGGAACGTCAACTGGGCAACGTCTATGGCTCCAATAGCAGATCAAAACAAGTGCTGGTGCACAGGCGCGCCTGGGCTGAGAGCCGAAACAAAAAGGGTCTCCGTAGTGGACAGTGCACCTGTGAAGCTGGATTACATTTCGCATGTAACAAAGATGAACATACAATATCATACAATATGATACAATATGTACTGTGTACATATAAACTGTAATTTTTACAATGCATATTCAACTTCTCTCTCTCTCTCTGTATATATATATATATATGTATATACAAATGTAGATACAATAGTAATAAACATAATAATAATATTAGTAACATCTGTCTGTACTTACAGCACATATACTAACAACATGTTGAGTTGCGAGTGGACATCACGTCAGACGATGCCTGATGCATACTAGCAGAAACGATTGCCTTGCAAATGATAGAGCCCGGCTCTGAGTCTGAATTATGATCATAGCATGTCGGATGTCACTTGTCATCTCACTGTGGCTGGGCAGGATGCATTTCATCCTCTCTCAAACGGAGTTCACTCTGCTGAAGACGCTCATGGAACATCACTTTGAGTCAAAGGTGGGCCGTGTGATGTGTTGGACGATGGCATACGATGGCCCTTTTGGCACGAAAGACCGTGCCCCGCAAAATTCCAGGTCAGCGATATAGATCTCAAGCTTCACTGGCCACCGTTTGAGATCTGGGAACTCATCAATTTCAAGGCCTCGTCAGGGGCGCAAAGTGGCTGTGAAAAACACCAGCATCGTCAATGTGACCAGTGTGCTTTGAAGAATGAACTTGTTTTGATGAAAACAATCTCTACTGAACTGTACTTGTGAGAATGGATGGCATTCTTTTCCATGAGATTCTGAGTTTGAGTTGGAAGGGATTGTTGAGAAGATCACACAAACATTTCCTGCGCCTTGTGTAGATGAAGTTGATCCTACTTTGCTTTAGTGGGGCAGCCTCTGTTGAGAAAGGTTATATGAACATCCTGAGCCTTCCTCACGGCTCTTCCAGGCAATTGTGCTGTTCCCATGGAACCTCGAGATCACCACTTTTCTGGAATTCTACCGGCTTAACATTCCTCTTTTCGTGCAGCTCTCAAAAGCTGAACTTTTCGTGAACCGCTCCTGATTGTGCAGATTTTCCAATCGAGTATGGGAGATTTTGCCCAAACCGGCTAACTGTTTCTCAGCTATCCATAGCTATCCATAGCTATCCCTGGGGCTTTCCCTCACCGTCACGTCTCAGCTTTGCAGTTGCAGCAGCCTGAGGTCCCAGATTCGAGTTTCATGTCCGTGGTGGTTTGGTGCTACTCAGTTGCAACTCGAGCGAATCAAAGAATTCCTGTAGATCCCAATATCAACTCATGGAAAATCCGCCTCAGCAATGGTGAAATCGATCCCATCAGCAACCCTAGCATGCAATCTTCCTCGTTTGGGTGATATGCTACGATTCATGTTTGAAATCCTCGGCAAAGCTACATGCAGGAGTGTCCATCCTTTCTCGTGTCAATCACTTTAAGGCGATGAGGTAATCACCGGCCATTTCAGGATCCTAAATTGGAGGTACCTACCATATATAAGGCCTATGTAAGGCCTATGTAAGGGAATATCCCCAGAAAATATGGACTTATATGGTACAGTACCTCCATTTTAGGATCCTGAAATTCCCATTGAGGTAATCTGGCTTCAACAGAAAACTGCATGGATCATGGCCAAGTTATGTACTAGGGGGTTAAGTAAGATGTATGCATATATATATACATATATATATATATAACTAAATATATATATATATATATATATACATATATATATATAATCATATATCTATATAATTATACATATATATATAATCATATATATATAATCACAGAATATATAGTGATCGATGCAATTTCCAAATCCTTTGTGAATTATGTGAATGCTCCAGAGGCTACATGGTGAATCCGGCCTTGCAGCACGTGCATCGCTTCACTACAATCAGGCCTGTGTAAAGGATAAGGTTAATTGGCTTCTGAACTCTCAGAAGAGTGTTTCAATACCAATATTCGCACGAAAATGTACGTCGCGGTTCCGTGCTATTGACCTTGGGAACGCACGAGCCAGGAAGGAATGGTGGCATGGAGCTTCCTGTCATCTACAACCATCACCAGAGGAGTGTTTGCAACTCAGATCTGTCCCAGCTGTCCCTAGGATTTTTTTAACGATGATGAGCCAGTCTTGATTCACGACATTTCAGAACGTCCTATCATGCTGGCATTGTTTACCAAGTAATTCTGTTGTGAAAAGTATATTATCATGGGACTAAGCACAGCATGCAAGATCTACAGACAGGGCTTGGATGGGCTTGGTATGGCTCTGTTGATTCTCAAGAGCCACAGCAGTCGAGATTCACCACAGCTGGAAAGAAGGCCTTGCACGAAAAAGACGTCAGCTGAGGTGCTGGGGCTGAACCAGACTCAATTCCTCCATGGTTGGATTCCGAGAACGAGATGCCACTGTACAAACAGATCAACAGCTGGTGTCGCGGTAGCATTTAATCATATTTAATCAGAATTAATCATATTTAATCATATTTAATCATATTCAATCATATTTAATCATATTCAATCATATTTAATCATATTCAATCATATTTATATAATCATATTTACTCATATTTAATCATATTTAGTCATATTTAATCATATTCAATCATATTTAATCATATTTAATCATATTTAATCATATTTAATCATATTCAATCATATCCAATCATATTCAATCATATTTACTCATATTTAATCATATTTAGTCATATTTAATCATATTCAATCATATTTAATCATATTTAATCATATTCAATCATATTCAATCATATTTACTCATATTTAATCATATTTAGTCATATTTAATCATATTTAATCATATTTAATCATATTTAATCATATTCAATCACAATATTTAATCCCCTAAATGCCAGCCACGAGCTTGCTTCATTTTCGTCGAAGGAAGGTCCAGAGAGATCGGTTAATGATCATTTAATGATTGCAGTCATCGTGTAAACGAAACTTTTGCATGGTGAAGATTGGTGAAGGGTTGGGATTTCTCTTGTGTTGACATCACCTGGCAGGACTGCCGAATTGCTTCTAAGTGCCATTGGATCGTTTGCTTTTTTTGTCAGGCCGGGTTTCTTGATTGCAGGTGGCAAGAAACAGACTACGTGAAGATGCCCCACGTTCAACACTTTACTGGAGTGGTTCATCTGCTGCAGCAACTTCATCACTTTGATGCTCATTCTGTTGCTGGGTACTTAGGAAGATTGCAACGCTGGGCGCAGGGTCAGTGGGCAAGCCAGATAGGGTTTGATATCATTAATACATTTTTTCGTTCTATTTCATTCATGTTGAACATTGAAAGGAGCTTCTTGCGATTGTAGGGTTAATACATTGCCCCTCCTGACATCATGGTACCTGAGGTCAAGAGAATGCGAGCGGCAAATCTGGCAGATCAAATGAAGTCCGCAGGTGTTTACGAAGCAATGTTGGGCACCAGGTGAAAAGGCCTGGCCAAGCCAGAAGGAGGATCGGGGATCGTCAGACTCGTACACCAAAGTGTATATATATATATTATATATCAATTATATATATATATTATAATATATATATATAATTGATATATAATATATATATATATACTATATAAGTACACACTATATGCAGTGCCTTGGATATCTCTCTGATTTTCTTGCGTTGCTGGGATGGAATGGGACCTTCTTTATGGCTGCAAGGGGTTTGTTGGTCCTCCAAAGTGAGGACCCACGGCTCCTATGGAGTCCAGCTCTTCCGTTTGAAGGGTGAAACGTGGGACTGTGCAAGCCCTGAATTTTGTGGGACCACAAAAGCAGCGTTTTTTGTCGTGCGAAGACGTGTAAAATCACCGGAAGACATGCGAAAAAATCATCTCTGCGACCCTCTTCCATTCCGAATGGTTAGATTCAGGGGATGTGGTCTCGGGTCTTGCCACCTGTGCTTTAGTTCCTGATCCGATGAGTGGCATGATTGGCGGCCGATGCAAAGTGTGTCTTTGCGTCAAAAGCTTTGTGGCGTCGGCTGGACATATTTCTGCGTCAGGATGGGTTATCATTGGCGACCAAAGAAGTAATTTGAGCTTTTTTTTGGAACATAATTGCTCGAATACCGAAAGTAGGGGCAGGCGAGTTTGTGTTGGAGTTGGGGGCTGCCTCGCGCCAATGTGTTTGATCAGGGTCCCATGTTCAAAGCTTCCGCGTTATGTAATCGAATTGTTTTATCATATATTGCGAGGGTCATAACTGGAAGCCAATAGCCTGCTCATGGCTTTTATCCAGAAGAAATCCATGTGTTTCTTGGATATTAAACATTATTAAACTCTATTTCGGAGATTTGCCGAAGTTTGAGATATATACCCATAATTGGCATTGGGCGTTGGGGACCTTGGCTCCCGAAAAGCTGAGGGTGAACCAACTGGTAGACGAGGTGCTGCAAGAGGCCTGGCTGTGAGGCATAAATTGACATGCTACATGCAACTTTTCAAACGCATCAACAACGAACTGATGGCCTTTGGTGGCCTTGGTCATACGGGTTTCTACCCAAAAACGACAGCTGCTAGCCTTTTGGTGATCGATGATCCTAGTTGACCAATCCTTTGAAGTGTCCAGGAGCGATTGGAGATTTGTGATGACCCGGAACAGACCGAGGATGTTGCAGAGCTACTTGATTTCAGCTATAGATGCGCGAGGGCAAGACGGGGACACATGGAAAAAGATGGAAACACAATGAAAAACATAAGACAGTTTTGCAGCGTCAATTTTATCACATCATGTTGCCATGGCTGAGGCAGCTTCAATCTGAGCGGGCTGAGTCCCGATACAAGGTTCGACGGATGACTGCATGTGGATACAGAGGGCCGAATTTCGCCCAGAGTGATAGAACTAGTGACTAGTCACTAGTGGATCAAACATCCAGTGCTTGATCCAGTGCTTCATGGCTTGTGTTGAATGTTTGCCTACTGGTCAGCTTGGAGACTCTACAAGGAAGCACTGGAAACCTAAACTCATTGTTGACCAATGTCTGAATTCAATGCCCATCATGGATGAGGCCGCACTGCGCCAGCAACAAAAATTCCAGGAGGACTCCCTGTGGGTTTGTTCCGCAAGCGCAATTTTTCGGAATGGTCGTCATATGATTATGATGATGATGATGATGAAACCAAGGAATATGGCTTCTTCACATTGTCATGACGAGTTGACTGTGGGCAGGGGTTTTGAGGTAGAGTCAGTAGGAGTTGAAGTGCCATAGCCACCCTGCACACTTCTCAAGCTGGAATTTTCAAAGTGGTTCCACACCCAGCATAGAGTGTCTGGAGATGCAGTGAGACCAGGAAAGACGAAGCGAGCCACTAAAGAAGGCAGGTTTTTCTCCGTCTTATTCTGTCTATCATTTCTCGCCATATCAAGTGCGAGCAAGTGACTCTCTCTCTCTCTATCCATATTTTTTTTTGTATATACATATTTTAGAGAGACATACAGGGACATGTTGTATACGTTTCTCGATCTTTTCCTTCCAGGTATCCAGAAGCTGATTTGCCGGATAACAGCCAGGGAGCAAATAGACATAGGAAGGTTTGGCATGAACCATGATCTCCAGCCTGTTGTTAGTCAAAGCTGTACAAAGAAGCATGGAGATTGGCCTAGATTGCGTACAACGGGAGGGGATTGTTGGTTCATGGACGTTCATGGATCATTCTGTTTCAACCTCCAAAACGACCTAGATGCGCTAGATGCTCTAGATTGCAGTGGGGCAGGTGTTCGCCCCCTTGGATCTACACTATGTTGGTAAAATATGGTAAAATCGGATCCTAAGCTGGGAAACAGCTGGGAACGGCTGCGACAAGGAACTTTCAATGACTCAGTGGGTCTCACGAGCTCTGTGGGAGGAGCTCCTGGACAGCATTGGATGACTCAGTGGCTCTGAAAATTAAAGATTGTATCATGGCGACAAGGACCAAATGGCCTATGAAACATGGGACTTGGGTCATTTTGGCATATTTTGCCAGCTAGGCACCCAGAAAATTTTTGTGAACGCTATCCACCCAAATGCAGACCTATCATGTTTTTTTCGACAATTCTCCGGTCCCGAGGCGTTGCGGCTGCAAGACCATGGAGGAGATGCTGCCGCCGCAAGAATTATTGGCTGAGCAGCTGATCTGGTGGCGGAAGAGGTGTCTCTTGTGGGATTTGGAACCGAGAAGGGGGGGGAAGTGGGGTGAGCTGTTCAGATAACTTTCAGAGCTGGTTAGCTGGTTCTCTTTCTCTGCACTGAAGATACCCTCTGGTAAACTAACATAGCTATTGAAAATTGCCATTTATAGTGGATATTCCCATGAAAAATGGTGATTTTCCATAGTTATGCAAATGTTTACCAGAGGGTACCTTGCAAATCTGTTTCGATCCCTTGATTGTGACAGATCTGTTTTGTCATGTTTTGTCGAGAGCTTTGTTTTTAAGGCTTCGTTTTGTTGTTGCGCCACAGAATCCCCACATTGGGATGTCGGATCCGTTCCCTGAGGCTGCATGAGGTCGAAAAGCAGCAATCGACTCTGAACCACAGGCATCAACACCATGGCTGCTGGTAACCATGTTCGGCGTTGCAGTGATTTTATTTCCTGCATGTTTCTGATCTAAAGTAAGAATGCACCAAGAGGATGCCCTGCAAAATCTGAAACCATCTACATCATTGTGACATCATTGTGACATAATTACAGTACCTCAGATCACCATTGACGTCACTGTGCGAAGCTGCAGCTCAGAGCTGTGAAGGATGCGATCCCAGTCGCCGCGGATGAGCAAGACGCGCAACCAGCGACACAGGTTGGGGCACACAATGGACAACCGTGGACGAACATGGACAAAGCAGGTGAGCGGTGAAGGAGCTGAAGTGGTGCCATAAAAGCACTTCTGGATTGGACATGATTTGATAAATTGTTTCAATCCTTTCCCCGAAAACATGGCGATGTTTTCAATCCAAGAACTCCTTTGCTCAGAGATATCATTCACATTTGTTCACGCTCATCCTTCGCATGTATTTCTCAATGTATTTTGTCATGTTCGTGACAATTTGGACGTACTTGCGACAAAACCCAGAATCATAATTTGAAAAACATTCCCTATCGGGTAGGTGGGATAGGATAGGTCGTCAAACTCTCCGCCTTCATTGACGGGTCATTGGAGGCTGGGTCCTTCCTGTACTGCTCTGCCTGGAGACGTACTGCTGCCAGAGGCGACTGTGGGTTGAATCAACTTGGATCTGCCTTTGAACTGGGAATAGTCAGACAGACCGTCATGAAACATGACCGCATTCGGGAACCTTCACATGGTCGGCTAAATTGCGTGAACGCCAAGAACCAGGAATCTGATCCCAAGTTCATAGATTCCTAGATGATGGACTATGATGGATATGGATGTTTTTTGTTTGGTCAGAGACACGGAATTCACAAACATTTCCGTTTGCTGGCACATGACAGGTACATGTGACTTCACCGAGCGAGGTCTCCCCAGGCGCCACTCGATTCTTCTGGCTATGTCCCAAAACTGTTGCTCGGAGATATGATGAATATCTGGGTCCAGTTTTTGAACAGACCACAGGATTTCTTTGCCTATATTTAGCTTTGTCAGTAGGGTCCCGGTTGGCACACTTGATGTAGGTGGGTCAACCATGTCAATCATGTCAATCATGTCAACCTGTTCACCTGCCGTTGCCTCATGGCAGGTGCCTTTTCCCCGTCATGGGAGTGTGACAAAGTCTCACACTGTGGAAATTCATCAGTCACGACAACAGGTGAGACCGGCACCCACATTGCTTGGATGGTCGCAATATTGGGAGGTTCATGTCGAGTCCCTGTAGTTGATTCAAAAAACATCAGGCACCTTTCTGTTCCCAAGCTGCATCCAGCTGTGCCAGCTGTGCCAGCTGTGCCTTCACAGATGACATGATGAGATGCCGCAGGTCACCAATCCTCACCTTCACTTGGCCTACAGGCGTACTGGAAGCTGAAGGTCACCCGAGGTCACCAAAGGTCATGACTGAACTAAGCAGCGGATATGCTAAGACATGCTCACCGTTTATGCTTTTATATTGTAGTATAATATAGAACATATAAAACACACACACACACGTCCAGCAGAGACAGCACTACTTAGATGTACTGTCATGAATCTACTTGGATAAAAAAATGGCTTGGGTGGACGCCACATTTTTGGTGCCTGGTGCCATCTAATCAGGAGAATTGTGACTCTGAGAAGCCTGATTTCTGATGCCAAACACGGGTTGTCAGGCTCTTTTGGATCACAGGATGAGACCAGGACCGGACCAAGGCCAGGTTAGTTTCACAGGGTGGCATGGTGGAATTTACATAGAAACCCTTGATGTCTGGGTACACATTTGTTTAATTATGTTTAATTTACATACTGAAACAGGAGCAATGTGAATGAATCAACATGTCCTGGGCAGCTCCTAAGAAATTACGAACTACGGCTGAGTCGGCCGAGTATGACCTGCAGCGGTGTCCATGGATTTCTTTCTCCGATCGCTTTTTAATCCGCTTTTGCTTGGAGAATGTGGGAACCATGTCCCATAGGATCCATGGTGCTGGTATATATGCTAACATGACTGGGATATATTGATGGGATCCATGTTACCATATATGGCAGCACCATGGATCCTATGGGTGTTCATTGTTTGACTGAGTTTCACAATCCCAGAGATAAAAACGGCAGCGAGATCGGCAGGTTGGGATTTCGGCAACGATGGCACCTCGGAGGTACCGAGGGGTTGCTACCACCGGACCTGCAGTGGATCTCGATGACCTAAGGAAACTGCAAAGTACCGAAATTTGGATACCCTCTGGTAAACATTTACATAACTATGGACAATTTACCATTTTAAATGGGAAAACTCACTATAAATGGCCATTTTCAATAGCTATGTTAAATTACCAGAGGGTATGACCTGATGAAGCGCTATGAGCCAGTGTAGTAGCCACTTCCTCTAAGCAGCTGTGTCCGCGAAAAAACAAGCGATTGCATGCCAACGCTGTATCTCCGACGTCAAAAATTGTGATCGCAGCAAAAGAAAAGCAACGGTTATTGCCGGGCGCATTGGTGAATCGCCCAGACACTTCCGTACTTTAACATCTTGCAACAAAGTCTAACCCATGGTGTTGTGGAGCACAGGTCAGCAGATTTCTGCGACAGCACCGTGGCTTACCAGAGGCTAGGGAACAAGTAGCATTTGCGAAGGATAGGGAAAAAGATCAATTATAGATTAACAGGATAGGGAATAATCATCCCAACTGACTTTCATATTTTTTAGAGGGGTAGGTCAACCACCAACCAGTTAAAGTCCGGTATCCTTGAATCTGCTGTACCTCTACAATGACTGGCTCTTGATCAACCAACGGATTTGAACAATTTTTCTGTCTCCCTCTCTCTGAGTGACTCCCAAAACCCACTGCCAAAACCTCAAACCCTTGAGGAAATCAGAGAATTCCAACACACCCAGCATGTCGAAGCTGACCTTTGCAGACCTTTTGATCCAGCAGAAAGATGGCAGCTCTTTTGATCCAGTGTTAATGGCTGTCTCTGCGTCCCACAGGCGCAGCAGCTCCTGTCCTCTTTGCCATCAAGGCTGGACATGAGAGGACCTGTAAACCTGTCCACGAATCTATAGATCATACCAGGAGGATGAGGGAAAGCTGTGGTTAGAACAGGGCCAACTTGGTTAGACATCTGGAGATTCATCGACGAGGCAAACAAATTCTGCAGATTCTGAGTGACCTACCAGGCCACTTCATCGTCTCAGGGCTCAGGTCATTCAGGCCGGATGGGTCACAGCGGCGCTTTCGATGTGTCCATTCAGAATGATTGAGTAAATGAATGATCTAAAATCTAAAATAAAGATGCAAAATTGCATGACACGGGAGGCTACACTGGGATAAGATGCAGCGGTTCGTCTTTTTAGCTAGCGAAATTAACATCTTTGTGCCACGAGTTTGTCAGGCCACGAGTTCGTGTGCCATGGTTTTGCGCATGTTTTACCATGGCCACTATCGTGTTGCAATCTATTGCACTGGAGATTTGCTTCTGGATGTCTCTGGTGAGACACTGGGTTGGCAAATCAGCAAAAAATCTGAATCAATCCTTGGCAGCTCGGATTGGTATCTCCAGATTCAGACAGAAATTCTATGAAATTCTTATCTGAAGACGGATTCTGTGAAATTCAGGATGATGAGGTCTCTCGGTTCCACTGTTTCAGTGCAGTTGGTGATCCTAGACTTTTGTTCGCAGAACAAATCCTCTTTGGATGATCATGGATGATCTCTACCTGTACCTCAAGAGCCAATGACTTCTTGGCACTTTTTCAAAGTTGCTCCAATCGAGCAACTTTCCAAGCCAGCCAAGAAGTTTTATGCCCCTTAGATCCCAACGTGACAGACAACATGCCGAACATGCCGAACAGAACATGCCGAACATGGTTTTATGCATTTAACAGTCGCTCCAACACCTAGAAACAGCCTCCACTTTGTCAGCCAAAGATAGGAGCAGAACTATCCCCACCTGTCAGGTCTTGGAACGACACTATGGCAACCTTCCGGCAGGGGTCCTCAGTGGCCAGGAGTTGTAATTGGTGAACTGAGCTTTAAGAAGGTAACATATACACATGGAAGACTTGCAATATTTTTTGCTGCAGTCAACCAAGAGATAGACGTGCTCCAATTCCTTGTTGCCAATGACTGTCACAGTTTCATACGAGCAATTGGCAACTGTGTGGCGGTTTTCCAACGCTTGAGGGAACTGAACCCCCTTTTCGATTGAATTGGTGATTGTACGACTATACCGTTACTTGACCAAATGTCAAGTTCTGGCCCGCCTTGCCAAAGCGTGGTGACAATGTGCTGTGCCAGTGCATCCTGGATGCCTTTGAGAGCTACGGAGCGAATGGTGTCACTTTCAAAATCTTCCAGCGAGAAGTCATGAGAGGCTGGATTTTGCTGAGCTCATTGAATCATCACTAAATCTGGATCAACGTTTCTGATTAAGGGAAGGTGGACAGTGAGAGACGAACCTGAAAAAACCTGGTTGCATGTAGCTTTGCGCTTTAGTAGAATAGGGTTCCGCCTGATGCCAGACTATTGGATCAGGCGAGGGAAGGATTTCAGGACAAGTCTTAACTCTATTTTTCGGCCTTGGGGAGAGACAGACGTTTTTTCCACCACCATGCAGGGCTGTGCAACAAGGAGTGTGCACCCTCCTTGCTTTCACAAACTGTGGAGTGCTCTAACACCTTCACTGCCGACTATTTGTTGAAAGGTCTGAAGGATTTGCCAGAATATAGATAACATGCCGCAGCCGAACCGATCCATTTCAGAAGCTATCTAAAATGGGGCCTCTGAGCTGCTGCCAGTGGGAGATCTGGGCCCTGCCGACATCGACCGCTTGTGGTATAGCTTGAGCCCGGATGGAAGGCTAGTTCGGTATATTTTCTTGTGGGGGTCGCTGGCTGCAGAAATTGGGAGATCTGTGGTCATTTGTTTTGGCATGCCTTGGCCTGTGGCACACTCGTAGTGGTTGAGACCGACCACACCGATTGCCAAAGGATCTTTCTTCACGCTTAGTCAATAGCCGATCTAAATATCTACAACAACCGGTATTATTCATTGACTAAGTCTGTTTTGGGTTGAGGCAAGAAATGAGGACAGCAATCCAGATTCCAAAGAGATCCTGTATAGTGCCCATCCGGCTTTGACCGTTGCTCGCTGTAGGATTTCTACTTGCACATTTTGCATAGTGTGTGCTTGTCAACCTGGCAGGTGGGTGTCGATTGACAAACTTGGAGAATTCTTGTACAAAGACAACGAAGCTTGGTTGGCCAATGCGTCATGAGAGGCTGGATTTTGCTGAGCTCATTGATTGATGCGTACTAGTATGCAAAAGTTGGGATATTATTGCGCTGCACATCTCTCAGTTTTTCTAAGCACACAACCAACCTGGAGACATTCTTTCAACGAGTTTTAGGGCTGTTTCACGATCCGTTAGACACAGCATCAAAGTGATTTTTGATCAGTTTGAGTTGAACTTGATGCTGTGTCTGTGGTCGCAGCGGTGTCCTGGGCGCCGGTGCCCAAAGAGGTACTTTGAATATCTTTGAATGCTGAGATATTCTTTGGCATTGTTCCGGGCCGTGCCTGAAAAGGGACAGTGCCTGAAAAGGGATAGTGTCGCCTGGTAGCATGTTAACTTAAAGTCTAGAGCATCATGTATTGCAAGTGAAACGAAACAACTTGAGCTGCATCCACTTTGAACCCGTTGCCAGATACATTGGATTACGGTATTTACAGTGCCAGATTCTGCCAGATGCTGCTTTGGCATTCTGAAGCCACTCGAACAAAGATCGACGATTTCGGGGGGTTGCTGTCGGAGTCCTAAATCTGCAGGTCCTCCAGCTCCAGTTCTACCAGGTTGGGTGAAATTCAAACTGGGGCAACGCAGCGAAAAACGGTGGCAATTCACATAGTAATTCAATGTAATTCATCGCAAGCCACGTTATTTTAGGAGTGGATACCGGAACATATGGCAGTGTGTCAAAACCTTGTACCCCTGGTGAACATCAAAATAGCTGGTAAATGGATGTTCATCCCACTAAAAATGCTATTAATAGGTATTGATCCATACCCATATGACTTGGGAATTCTTCACAACTCCAATGTCTTGCCTGTTTCAAGTGATGACGCCTTCATAATGAAGCCTACAATGCGAAGGGAGAAGACCTGGATCTGAGGCAAAAGAAACGGAAGAGGTGCGCCAGCGCTGGTTGTGCCGAGAGCATTCTCAAGGTATTCAGACGTCATCCAGACTTTATAGATCAAGACAGTCTTGCCAACAGTTTTGGTTTGGCATTCGGGGGAAATTTACCATGCAATATAGCCTCTGGTTATGACTAACATAGCCATGGTATAGATGGCCCATAAAAAAATGGTAAATGCTAGGACATTCCAGCATTCATTGTTGGTTGATGGAAAACAAACTTTTGGAAATAGAAAAACAAAGAATGGAAATGTTTATGAACTTTGAAGATGAAGACGAAGAAGAGTATGATGAAGAATATAAAGAACAATTCCGACAAATGACAGACGAAGAGATTGAACGGCATATCGGTCTGGAAAAAGTGAGAAATGTAATGGAAGGATTTGACAGAGAACACGGT
>Ga0126342_10009843_pt1 | contig 17118 bp, 16 predicted proteins | sample Cyp1metagenome_FD_92528 | JGI IMG/M metagenome (GOLD analysis project Ga0126342, IMG submission 92528) | Coral microbial communities from Lord Howe Island, Old Settlement Bay, Australia - Cyphastrea 1 metagenome | ecosystem: Host-associated > Invertebrates > Cnidaria > Coral ... | reverse complement strand
TCTTTGTGAGAAGAACAAGTTTGGTGATGTAATTATTTTATTTGCCTCTGTGAGGTTTTTTGACCTAACAGGTCTTGCTGTGCACAAAAAAGGCGGGAAACCGGTGAGTCTTTATATATATATTACTCTCTCTCTCTCTCTATCTATCTATCTACCTATCTATCTATCTATCTATCTATCCATCAATCCATCCATCTATCTATCTATGGATCTATGGACACGGAACATTATATATATATATATTCGGATACATTCGGGATGATCATCATCTATTTTGGGAATCCCGTACTTAACCAACCAGTAGACTACAATGACAGACGTTTTTTGACCACTGCTCACCTGGCCTTGAGGCAGAAGGCCATAGATGGACACAGTATTCATGTCAAACCCGTGAAGGGAAGATGTGTTTTGCAGTCTGATGGGGGGAATCACGGCAGGAAATGATGATGGGACTGGACCAGATTGTTTTTGGATGGATAACGCAGATCTCAGCAGATTGAATTGTGAAGATGTACTGAACTAGCCATATAGCGGCTGATCAACAAAGAAGTAGACTTTGTGCGTGTTTATACAGCCACAGGATGTTACAGGGGAACTCAGCCAGCCGTTTACACAGTTCAATTCGGCATGACTGCTGTAAAATTGTGCTTGTTTGATCCACAATTCGGATGGTTCAAACATTTTTTGTCACAGTTTCAATTCCACATGTTAGTGAAATCCAGATCATTCCCACAATGAAACCCACAATGTTCTAATGTTTTTTTTTATTATTTCATTAAACGTGCATTCTTCAGTTGTTCATGGTAAATTTCCATGGTAAAAACCACGACCTTTTCTGGTGTTCCAGTCCGCAGGTGTCGATTCGGATGCCTCCCCCGAGATGGTGTCTGACTCGGATGCAGAGCCTGTGGAGGCAGAAAATCCATGCGCGGATTTCATATTTCAGCTGCAAAAACCCATGGATTTCTACCATGGTTCTACCATACGTATATACATAGTATACATATATATATATACATACATAATATTTATTTATATATGTATATATATATATATATATATATTATGTATATGTATATATATCCACATATTTTGCCCAAAACATGAGGGTTGTTGGGCATGAAACTGCAAAAAATGAGATGATGCAGGGTTTCACTGCAGAAAAACTAAGGATTTTACCAACACACAGCAAGAATTGGCGCATCTAACCAAACACATGAGATTTCACAAGACAGAATGAAGGATTTTGGTTTTCGCCGTAGAGATTCTTGCAACAACCACAGAGACCTTCAAGCAGATCACCAGCAACAGATTAGGACAAACATGGAAGCAAAAAGAGAGATCTTACCAAGAGAAAATGGGATTTACGCTACTCAAACCACTGAGGGATTTACACAACAAACAACCATCCGGGAAATCCCTATCTTGCTTTCTTGCATTTAGCCGCCTGACACGGGACATGATCGCTTTGCGATGGCAGCTCCTACTCTTGCTCCTGGTTGGGACGACTGGAGATGAGATCTCGGTGGTGGTCAGCAAGAAGGTCTTCGAAAAGCGATTTCAAGGACATAGCTACGACAAGTGGAGGGACTTTGTGAAGGCAGCAGGAGAACAAGACAACCCAGAAGGAGAAGCCAGACTGAAGGCTGGTTTCACTCTTCTGTTTGCGGCAAGTGCCACAGTGACGGTTGGCACCATCATTCACTATGTGATTGGAAAGGAGTTTGCTGCACCTTGCACGGCATGGGTGGTGATCCTGATCCTGCTGATGTATGCCGCGGCGGTTTTCGTCTATTGCATGGCCACATATGCAGATCCTGCACAGCGAGTTGTGACGAACCTTCTGTTTGGGCTGGTACCTTGGTGCGTTTCCTGTGCAAGTTACCTGGTGGCCGTGCAGCTCGTGGATGCTTGCAGGGGCTTGCGAAACATGACACATGAACCCATCGCAGAGGCACCGGAACCGGAGCCACCCCAGTCGATTGCATGGCTCACCGGAGGCCGTCGAAGCAGCTCGGTCCAAGACTTGCAACTTAGTCTGGAAGACTTCAGCTGTGATCTTCGTTTCGGCCTGCTCTTGGCAGTCCTGCCATCGCTGGGCATCTCGATTTGGTTCACCCGGAGCTACGCCACGGGATTCACAGGTGTTGGAACCTTTTTCGATGTGCTTGCCCTTTGCCTGTTTGTGGATGTTTGGCGACTTGTGATGCACACTTCCCTGCTGCTGGCTCCTTCATGGACTTTCCCAAAGAGGCTGAGCCAGGACAATGCAGACGTGCCTGGCTTGTTCAAGCTCACCTTCCTGTTGTGTGTTGCCTGGCTTGTGGCTTTGGTGCTGATGAAGCGGCATGCCACTGGTGTGGGGTTCACGGACCCCATCAAGATCCACGTCTTGGCATGCCTTGCATCCTATGTTTTCTTTTTTGTCTCCCTGGTGCTTGCAATGCATTACAACGCAGCCATTTTCAAGGAGCGTCTGAATTTTCAGCCAAATGCGCTGACTGCCACATTTCTGTGCATGGTGTGGGCAATAGCCGCTTGCATGCTGCTCACAGCCACCATTTTCAATGCGACGGAGCCAAACACCATCGGAATCCTTGCGATGGTGGCAAGTATCCTCCACGCGGCCTCCACCTTCTCAGATTCGGTGCCTGGATGTATAGCAATGATGGTGGCGTCGACAGTCATGACGTCGATGTTTGTCCTCTTCTCCGTGCACTACGCGGCAGAAGTGCGCGACGCCATCGGATAGCCACGACACAACGAGGCGCGAGGCACGATGAGGCACGATGAGGGACGATGAGGCACGATGCAAGAAACGCGAGAATGCCCAGTCCACTCTAATTGAGCACTATTCAGAATTTCTTTCATTTGCAAATCTTTGAATTTATGTTCCAAATGAATCCAAATGATCAAATATGATCGAATATGATCAAACTGTACAATACTTGGAGCATTGCAATGCGCATGTCTCACTTGAAGTTGGAGCCAGGCAACTTAAATGTCTGCGATGGCTAGGCGGTGCTAGGTGTATTTTTCATCGCTCATATTTTAAATGGTGTTCAAACGGGGAAAACTCATGATTCACCATAAAACTTGGGGAATACCCAAGATTCATCTATAAATATCTATAAATCATTATACATCATTCATTACCACAATCCGGCTTGGGATATATGCCAATATATTGATGTGATAATACTAATATATATATATATATATACATAGTATATATTTGATATAGTAATACAAGTCTAAATATATAATAATATATATATAATGTATATGTACATATATGATATAGTCCAGTAAATGTATATATACACGATTTCTCTATATATGATTTAATATAAGACGCAATATAATATGATATAATGTATATATATATATGTATATATATAATTATATATATATATATATATAATATGATATACGTATATAGAGTCATGGTATTTTCCAGGTGACTTGTGACAGAGCTTCTTGGCTCAAGTAACGGCCATCATGGGCACTTTGGCGGAGGTGACTGCCCCTGGTTTCGGCGAGACGCGAGCTCAGCGTGGGGGAAGCTGCTGGCTGGGCCTGGAAATGATGTGAAAATATGTGAAATGCTTGGGGGATTGGGCAGTTGACAGCATTTTCGAGTGCCATTTCCAAATGTTTCCAAGGCTTGTGTCCAGAGATGGCGTGCCCACCGGGACCGGGTGGATGGTCGCCTGGTGGATTGATAGGTTTCTACCCTCTGGTAATTTGTTACATAGCTATTGAACATGGCAATTTTTCATGGGAAAATCAACTATTTCTATGGCCATTTTCAATAGCTATGTAACAAATTACCAGAGGGTAATGCCTAGTGGTGTTTCGCAAAACATTCATAATGTTTGTGAGCTCTTCATGCCGGGTAAGCACTCCGTGTGCGGAATGCAATCTGTGAAAATTGGCTGCAAATTGACTAGCGACAAACGTGTGGATGCAAGTAAAGACGAGTTGCCAACTGGTTGATCGGAAGATTCCCTTTCTTAACAGTGCTGGAACTTCTCTACGACACTTGGTGGATAGGTTCAATTTGAAGAATCTGTACTTTCAGGATCCCATTACAGCAAGTCGCATGTGAATGGGCCGACAGTCGATTCCTGGTCCAAAACCTGATCCAAACCGTCGCTGACGTTGTAGCCGCAGGATCCCCCTGAAATCGGAACAGGTCGTGAAGTCTGCATCTCGGGGTGCTGGCATCGAGAAACACCATCCCCCCCAGCATCCGGGATCCGGATCCCCCGAGGTGGGAACATCAACCTGGACATAAGCCCTTCAATAGCTGCTCGGAGTTGATCATTTGGGGTAAATTTTGGGTATCCCAAAGTCTGTTGATGAGTATTTTGAAAAGTGACTATTTTTTTGGGGGGGGCGGGGTGGGAGTTGCACCATAAAAAACACAGCAATTTTTTGTGTAGCGAAATGAAAGATGGAGATGTTCGAGAATTGGGGAGCCCCAAGTTATGCAGTTTCATGATGTTTCATGGTTTCTGTTGAGTCGGGAAAAGCATTTTTGGGCGTCCCCCATTCTCGTGGCACCCAGATCCTTGCTGCAATGGCTGCAATGCTGAGAGGTCTTCTGGAATCCACCAGTATCCACCAGTATCTCCACTTGGGATGTTTCTGTCACGCCTCAAGTCTGAAACTAATTCTGTGCCCGATGGATTTCTTATGGTTACTTGCTGTGCAGATTCTGAAGTCCCTCGTACTTTTTGAGCTGTGATGAAGAAGACAGACCTGGCCGTTTGTTATTCTGTGCGAATAAACGTTTACGTCGTATGCCAGTTGTAATGCATGTTTTTATCTAGGAATCTAGGAGTTTGGTAGCTTACTTATATAAAATGTTTGTATATAGATGTATATAGAGACAATACAGGACGATTATATAAATACAATTAAGACATATTAAGACCACTGTTTGGGAAATTATTTGATCCCAAGTTCTTCAGATTTGGAAACTCCCAAGTTCTCCGAATAAAAAACGGTTGAACCTTCAGGTTATCAGCTGCCAAAGTGGGTTGGGGCCTCGGCGGTCCAGGTCGATTTTTGATGGTGCAGTACCGTCACCACAGTACTCTTTTAAAGGGGAAGGTGGAAGAATCATGAAATATCCATCCTTACGTTTCTCGAAACTGTCTGTCCAGTAGGCTTTAACTTTATAGTTTTACATAGTGTCGAAGAGTGTCGACCAAAGTTGGGACACCAAAAAAAAGCCACGTGTCAACCACGGAGAGTCCATGAGCTTCATGACTTGATCGATACAAGTTCTGTCAGATCAAGAGGTAGGATGATTACTGGCCAAGAGCAGTTCATACCGATCATAATATATATACATATAAAATAAACTGATATATATATATATATATTATATTAATCCACTGCTCAAGACATGATTCATCATGATTCTATTCTGCTGATTCCTGTTTCTTTCTTTTATCACTTTTTTTTTGGGAGCGTTCTCACCATTCTTGCCATTCTTGACGAGCCCGGAAAGTCACATCCAAGAGGCCTCAGTGCTGTGCAGCCTACAGGTCAAGCATCCAGATGCGCAGAAACCATCCATGATCCTTCAGCCGGAGGTAGCGATGGGATTGGAAATGCACCAATCACCAAGGCACTAAGGATACTAAGTACATCTAAGCACCAGGGAGCAGGGCTCATCATTTCAAGTTTTGATTAGGAAGTTCCTTGGTGACCCTGCGACCGAGTTACAACACTGACACTGGTCACCAGTTTGTAATTAGAAACGGCTATGATTCACACTGATTCCCGGACCTCCGATGCCAAGTCCAAAGGTTCCAAGTTTCACCTTGAGCCCTTTCAGGACTACATGGGTTCAAAGAGGAGACATAACATCCACAGCTGGAATGTGGCCCACATCGGCCCGGGACCCGAAACCAGTGGCTGAGGATCCCCCAAGAAGTGCCCAGGTTCCCATCCGGGACCATCTCAGTCCTAGTCATTTCATACTTTTCTTGAAGATCATTGGGGTGTTCCCCCATTCTTGGCACACTCATTTGGGCCTGAGGATGAGGAGTTTATCGGGAAATCCATGAGAGTTGTCCTTTGGTAAACGTAGCAATGAACAACACCAATTTTAAAAATGTTTTTCCCATTTAAATGCACAAAACATAGTTAAACATTTTCCGTCGTCATGTTTGATTGCCGGAGGGTGGCACTAAAAGCATTTATGAATCATCCCAGTCAACTGCCGCAAAAACAGATCATCTTCAGAGTTTAGCGTGGATTTTTCGCTAGTCACAAGCCATCCACCGAGTAATGCCCACAACCCATGTTGGTGACTGGGGTTAATGTGTTATATAATGTTATATATACTAAGAAGCATAGAACATGCGTTTCTTGCTTATTATTAAACGATAATATTTATAGAATTCATCAACTGCTCATCCACGAACTATTCACGAAGTGGGAATCTGCAGACTGAAATCTCCGCCAGGTGCGCAGTGCGCCATGTTCGAAGGTCAGGGCTTCAAGATGTTGGAAAAAGCGACCAAAGAGGAGATCAACGCCCAGGAGCTGCCCCAGATGCATCGATGGCAGATGGACTTCCCATAAAATGGAGGTTTCAATAGGGAAAAGGACACAAGACTAGACCTGAATTCACAGCAATTCGGTGGGTTTGCTATCCCATGTTTCATGACTGCACGATGCCTATAGGCAATTGGTGCCGAAGGTGCCAGGGTACGTGTCAAACTTTGGGTACCCCAAAAGGGATGAAATCTCGCTCCAGAAAAGCACGACCAAAATCGGTGAGTTGGGACATGTTGGGACTCCAAATCTGACCCACACCACCCTGATCACGACATCGTGATCCGATTGGTCACAGGACACCTTAGAAGGCTTCACGCCGCTTCATTGGGCGGTCCTCTCCGACAACCCCAAGGCCGTCATTTGATCAGTACATATCAGTACTATGGGGCTGGTTTCTACCAGTTCTACCACCTGTTTATGGTGATATTATGGATTGTTTGTATTTGTTTGTGGCATTGGGTATACTGTACCACATTACTGTATTCCTAATCACCTACTTTTGATCCCCCGATTTGGAGGGTCCAAATCTCAGCTTTCAGTTTCCGGTCCAGCGACCGCAGGCAGTGATTTGGCTGTTGAATCACAACGCTGACCGCGAGATCAAAGACATCCAGGGACGCACTGCGGAAGACCTTATTGAGGAGACCCGTAAAGAATTCGTCAGATTAGTTAGGATTTGGATGATTTTGGGCCTTTCTCAATGTAGGGGGTTTACCATCGTTTACCCACGAAAATGACAAGCTCGTGCCTTGATATTCTGGTGATGCGTCAGTATTTGCGGGACCATTGGTTTCTTGGGGGGATGAATATCCAGCTATAGATCAGCTGTTTGGCGTGAAAGTATGGTGCCAGGGTTGCGACCAATATATATATACATATATACCCATTTGTTTTGAAGGTCCCAGTCAGATCTTCATGAAATAAGATACAGTAGTCTTTTGTAGCGATATCTTGCCTGATTCAGGATCATCTGCAAGCTCTCAGGGCCAATTCCTGTCCACCTATGAACCATACTATGGATTTCCAACCATTCATATTCGAAGGTATGAAGCCCAAGTTCATCCCCAACCACCACGCCGCCATGCGGTCGAAAGGAGAACTGGGGCGACTTTCACCAGCGCTACTGGGGACATGCTCCGAAGAAAGATGGGCTCCCAGACTGTGAGAAGGCCCATCATACTGAGTATACGAAGTAGTCTGACTAGTACAGATAATTTCATCTTTTGCTATGGTAAATGTGTATGACAACCAGCTAAGAAGTTTTTTTTTTTAATTGCCAGGAATCTAAGATTACCATCGGTAAATGTCGATTTTTTTCAACCCAACTATTGGGGATTTTTCATATCCAAAATCCCCAGAGAGCGACATTTATTTTCTACAGCAAAGTTTTGATGCAAAGAGGCTGAGATGTGAGTCAAGATGTGAACAAATGTGGTGGTAAATTGATAGATATTGATAATTTATTGATACATTTGGATCCTGTCATTTGGTGTGTCGTCGTGAAAAACACCACTCAAACACCAAGTCCAAAGCATCATGACCATGGCCATCATGATTGCTACCATCATGGTCACCATCATTGATAGAATGAGAGGAAGTCCTGTGCATGTGAGATGATCACACAAGAATGCTTCCAAGCCAGTGGTGCATGTGCATGCCATATTCAATCATATTCAATCATATTCCATATTCATTCCCTGCTGAAATGCCTGACATGCGCATTTCCCCATGGGGCCATGGGTGCCATGCCAGGTGCTTCCAAAGAGGATCAAACAGATGAGGGATGCGTGGGGCACTTGGCCCACGCTGCGATAGCACCTGTGGTAGCACCTGTTGTGAGCCCACTGAAAATTCTGTGATTCGGACGCTCATTTGAATCATGAGGTTGAAAGGGATGTATAGTTATAATATGTTATAATAGTTACAGTCATATTGTTGTAGTTATATAGCATAGTTTTATAGCATAGTTATATAGCATAGATAGTTATATAATAGCATAGTTATATAGTTTTATATAGTGGTAAAGCACCGCAGAGTAGCGATTTCCTTTGATCATATCGCTTGGCGGCGCCGGCGAGGTTCAAGGGTAGCTTCTCAGCGAATGAGTATGACTTGGAAGGCTACAAAGCCATCCCCCTTTGAGCAGCTCCGTCAGCTCCATGCGGGGAGGACCTCTGTGATAACTTAAGTGAGTCCAGGGCCTTGAAAAAACGTCGAAAAGAGACAGGGTAGTGGAAGTGCTCCTAAAAACTTTGAGAGCTTCCCATTCAAGAAATACAATCAATATCAATCCGAAGAACAGCGATGCTTCGATGAATGGACTCACCATTGATAGGATGATGACAACAAGCTGTACAAAGATTGGATCAGCTCAGATCCCTTTTCCAGGGAACGCTCTTCGTAGTAAATGTGCTGGGTTCATTACTGGGCTGTTTTCTGTAGCGTTGGGGGATCTACCAAAGCATGCAAATGCCATGTTTGAAAGTGCTGGATGTTTACAACGATCCTTGTATGAAGATTGAAGAGATGCATAGAACATATTATGAGAAAAGCATGTATTGTGCCAAAAAAGGTGTCACACTTTTTCCCTCAAGAAATCATAACTGTGAACAAAAAGTCGAGCCGCTTGGCAGGTTTGGGATGCCTGTTCCGAAAACAGAAGAGTTGTAAAACTCATTGGCACATGCCATGTTTTCGATTTATCATTGGCAGCAGTAAGTGTTTCCTGTGGACATTCGCAAGAACTTTCAGCAACTCATCCTTTGGCTCCAGCTGCGATCAGCTTCCCACGATGAACCATGCAACTGCAGCTCAACTCAGTGCTCCAGTGCTCCAAACCTCTCCACGCCAAACGGATGATCATCATGAGGTGTCAACCAACAACCAACAACTAACGATCTCTAACGTTGTTCAGTAATATCCCCAATTGTTGCTTGGTATCTCCATTTTTGATGGTCAACATTGGTCAACGCCTCTGTTTTTTTTGTTGAGTCAAGTGCCTCCCCTAAAAACACAAAGTGACGCTCGATTTTTCAGCAAGATACCGGTGGTGACACTGGCCAGTTGGCCCCTAAAAAAACCCATGTTTCCATCCATTGATGAGCAACTCTCGGTCGGAGCCTAAGGATTCAAGGACAACCCCTGCCACCATGACCCTTTCAGATCTTTCAGGGTCAACTTCCGAGGCTCTGGGTGGTGGTTTGGCTCCACTCTTCGAATGGCGCGGCTTAAAGCAACCGCCCGGGGGCTTGGAGCAGTCAAAGTTCGACGTGTTTTTACTTCATAAATTTGAACCTGTTTTGTGCGTGGGTAGCTGAACCACCAGTTTGTTGCACAATTAACAATTATCATATATATATATATACAATTATATACATAATATGTATCTATATAAAACATACATGATATATGTGTATAGCCGCTGTTCTTGATCAATATTCGCATGTTTGATGCCTCTTGCGAACATACGCGGACCAGGACGCATTTGGACTTCCAGCAGGCCGCTTCTGTAGCTGAACGACACAATTTGATCATCGTGAGGGGTTGCTATCCAACATCCACTATCAATGGAGGTTTATTATAGTTGGGAAAATCATCTATAAATGGGGGTTATATACCAATTTACACCATTTGGTAACTTAACATTAGTATGGAAAACACACGATTTTAAAAGGTAAATCATCATTGTTATCATGTATAAATGGGCCATGGTATGTGAAAGAACCAGAGGTTTTGTTTGTTGCTAGGCTTATACCATTGATATTCCTGGAGTAAATGGAAACACAATCCACGAATATAATCCGAAAATCCCAATTTTTTAAATATATTAATTGAATTTAATTGATTTCCTATTCAGTCCAATCTCACCAAACTACCTCCAAAATGGCTGCCTTCTCCAGACACATCGCAGATTTTCCCGCTTCAATTTTCCGTGTAGTCACGTGTAGTCAAGTTCTATGGCTTAGTTTCCCACGGGGGATGTTTCTCATCGATTAACAGGGAGCTATAAATCTAGATAAAACGCCATTCCATTTCATACTGCGGATTTTTCAAACATCCTGCACCAAAAGGATCCAAAAGGATGGTTAAAACCCAAACAAATGGGATGGTTCCCATCAACTGCAGGATTTCTTCCATAGGATTTCCATGGGACGACCTACCATTGGCCATGGCGTAACCGCAACGGGCTTCCGCAACGCAGTTCTTGGACAGCCTCTCGATTTCACCCTTGGTACCCCCGACGGTCTTGGAGGTGCCCTTGGAAAAAACCGGGTTTTGGATGGCGATTTTCTGGCGGCCAGCCATGGCTTGGTGAACTGTTGGCTGATTTTTTTTGGGGATATAGAACTATAATGGGTATTAATAAACCAACCAAAAAATATATTGGTTTATAGTAGTATATTAACTATATGTTTTTTTTTTTAAATCTAAACCAACTAACATCCCTGGGTATTCTTCGTTCGCACCTTTTTTCGGAACGCGATGGGGCCCCGTGGCGCAGTCGATGTTGCGACGGTTGAGGTGGCGAGCAAGGCACATGCTTTGCCCTATCCTCCTCACTGGTCCGAAGAGCTGGATGCTGCTTCAGGTCGCCAGCCGCAGCCGTGAAACGTGTGTCAATGGGGTGACACCAGTGGTGGTTAAACCCCCCTATGTTTGTTTTTGTAGGGAAAAGGATGATGATATTGATATGATATTGAGCTGTGAATTTAGGGTTTATATATTTTTTGGGAAAAGCCCAGCTCTCAGATATTGATGACCCTATGATACTATGGCATCATTTCGAGTTCCAGATGTGTTTTGATAGGTCACTGATAGGTCTGTTTGCTGCAAGGTCAACTGCATGATGGTCACTGGACTTGTGCTGGGTTGTGATTGCATTGGGCCTGTTTCATTGAACAATCTCGGAGCCCAACAATGATCTTTTGAAGAATGATCATGAGAAGGGGCAACACTCATCCGGAAATGGCTCAACATTATTGAACCCATTACATACCCCCCCCAAAAAAATGGTTGGTTCATGATCCTTAAGTACATTTCAATACCTCAGGAATGACCAGCGATCAGTGGGTCCCAGGGGCACTGGTCAGGTGCACTGTATTTCTATCACGAACTCCGTGATGAATCTTCCTGGCAGCGCGGAGACTTAGAGAATCAAAAAGAGATGTTCTGGGATCGGATGCCACCGATGTCGTTTGTTGATCAAAGTTGATGATTGTTTTCAAGACATCGACATCTACTTACTGGTGCGTTTTACGTAGGGAATGAGGGAATGATCCTAATAATCACTAGTAATAATCATCCTATTCCCCCAGCAACCCATCCATTCCCTGCTAAGCACCAGTAAGTCTATTTCTGGAATGACAGAAACATATAGAAACATGATCAAATCGCAGCACCAAAGCCATGCTAAAGGTGAATTTTCGCTGGTGCGCCTTGAGGTCACGAGAAAGTTACGTAGTGATGCATCGAATTTCGACGACTGTTAAGTGGAATGCATGTCAAACAGATCTTAACACAGATTTTGCAGCATTTTTGGGGGTCAGAAGTCTGGTCAGAAAGAAAATTTGGAAACATTCAGCAGAAAGACTTGTGGATCTTGTGGCTTGTTGATCTTATTGCAGCACTCCAAGGCATCCGCTGACTGATACCTTTCGCGAGGTGGAGCCGTGGACGGCTTGGCAAAAGGCCTCAGTTGTGCCGCAGTGCCTTCGAGGTGCTGCAACAAGTGGCCACTTTCGCGGTGCTGCACCCAGGGACCCAGTTGGAACGGCACATTTTCCTGTTGAACTTGGATACCCTCTGGTAATTTAACATAGCTATTGAAAATGGCCATTTATAGTGAGTTTTCTCATTAATAATGGTGATTTTCCATAGTTATGTAACAGTTTACCAGAGGGTAACTTCAGGCATTGTTTGCCAGAAAAGTATCGAAAAGCAGACCAAGGAGGAGAATCGTCGCTTAGATCAGCTGGTTCGAACCCCAGCCAATAGGGGGATGATGGGGATGGTCTTCGCAAAATCAGTGCCACATCGCCAAGCGGCTAAACATGGCTAAACGATTCATTTTTGGATTTTCGAGGATGACCATATCCCATTAACTTTCCATTAATGGCTGAATCAGTGCCACATCCCATGGCATGGTCGTATTCATCCCATGGAGCTTCACCAGACACGTCCGGAACGATCTAAATCCCGAGGCTGTTGGGATCGAGCAGTCCTTGACCGAAATCCAGGCGATTGCATCACTGACTGGGACTGGGACAAACGTCACCGAAGTGTGAGAAAACAGGATAAAATGATCTAAAATCATGTTCAAAAATTGTTATCTGGTGGTTATATATATAATATCATATACACACTGGATCCCCTCCAACCAGTGATTGGATGCCGTAGGTTATTGATCAAATCATTCAAATGAGCCTTTGGATGTTTTTTTGTTTGTACTTTGCAAGTGCAACTTCCGTCAAGATACTTTGGTGGCTAGTCGGACTGGGTCTTGACCTATGGGTCAATCTTCTATGAAATTACTTATGAATCGCTTTTTGGGGTGCTGGCATGACATGTTGGGACAATTTGTGTTTGGCTAGCGACATGTTTTGCAACCAGCTTGGATCCGAATGGCGTGGAGAATAAATGGCTGCCGCTTAGGTGTCATATTTATGGCTCAAACTGATTTGTTCCGCATTGGATTGTTCAAATAATGATAGTAGTCATAACATGTAATATATGATATGTAATATATGTAATAATTTATTAATATTTCCAGTTGATTACAAAAATGAGGAGACTAATGATAGGAAAATGATACGAAAACGATAGTCAGACTGGCTGTTGGTAACCAGCCCTTGCCAACTCAGGCTCGGGCTGCTCAGGTGCAACGCTCAGGCTTTCTGAAACTCTCGGTTTCTGGTTTTTGTGCATTATGAATAAATGAGGATGACCGATAATCAATGGGAATTCCAGGATCCTAAAATGCGGGTACTGTACCATATAAGGCATTATTTTGGGGATATTCCCTTACATAGGCCTTATATATGGTAGGTACCTCCAATGTAGGTTCCTGAGATGGCCAGTGAGATAATGGGAGATATTGGGAGATTAAAGATATTGGGACTATCCGATACAGGAGTTTTGGGAGTCCCAATCAGGGTTTCTGAAACTCTCGGCTTTATGAATAAAACTCCAAGGAACACTATCGGAGGGTTTCCATTTATTATCATTAATGATACATTCCATTTATTTTCATAAATCCAATGTATCATGAAACTGAGATGAAATTGGATGAATAATCCCATTTATTAGTAAATAATCATTCCATTTATTATCATTAATCATGATACATTCCATTTATCAATATCTTGAATATCATTCATTCTCACCGTTTGTAATAGGTAAATCAACTATATATTTCTATGATCATTTTCAATAGCTACGTCAGATTATTGGGTAATGCCCCACTTCAGGTTGATTGGATTTACCAATGATCATTGGGAATTCACCGGGAAAGCCATGGGAAAATCCAAGGTCCAAACACGACACATTGGATGCGGCGATGGCTGGAGTCAATCATCGTATATTCATGTGTAGGTAAGAAAAACGCACACACACACATATATATATATACACACTATATATATATAGATACATATATGTAAACACTGTACCCTAAATGTAGAAATACCATAGAACGCAGCTACGTCAGCCGTCGACCAACTGGGCTCCGGATAAGGATCTACAACAGTGGGTTGGTCCGCTTGGACCAGAGGGGGAACAGTGCGCAGCAGTGTGGAGCGGTTGGGGTTGAGACACCACCCATTTTTTTTGGAAAGTCGATGTGATCATGGAAAATCTTCGAAAATATGGGTAGGACAACATGGGAATGGTAATCATCGCCGTTTTTTTGTGGTTTAACTCTGCAAATATGTTGTAATGTACTGTGGGTATCCATGCCAAGATGAACATGAAATGGGATATAATTTTGTACTCGTAAGTATCTATGCCAAATTGAAACGATATACATAAAATACTTACATACCGACAACATGCCCAAAAGGTGTTTATGATCATAAGCATGCTTTCAGCCAAAAAATGTGTTGATTGTGTTGAGATGGGGAGCAAATTATGTTCAATGGATTGGTTTAAGGCCGAGGGAAAATCTACAGAAAAACATATTTTTTTTCGCATGAATTTCCTGTAGATTTTCTCTTAAGCCAATCAATGTGTTGACAACCTAGGAGAAGAACTTGGATTTATGAGCTCTCTGTATCCACTGCAGCTAAAGGCCCTCTGCTGGATGTCGAGGTATTTCTACAACAACATTACAGGGTGCAGTACCTGGGAAGATCCCTGTGAGAGATGGAGATATGATATCCACGTGCGCACCACAGGGGAGTTGGATGAACTGAGAGCTATGCTTCAGGGGTGGTTTCTGAAAATTTATTGAGAATCGTCGGAGGATTGTTTGGTTTGGCATTGTTTGGCTGTGCTTTTGGTGTGAGTTTCCTGGATTGCTGCTGGCTGATTGCATGAAGAAACCAGCCATCAATCATCAACAATCAGCAACCAATTCTTTTCACCATCAACCATTTCCCAGCTTACTTAGCCACTTTTTTTGCTGAATCTTTGGCCTGTATATCACATGATATGGTGGTTTCCCAAAATATGGGTACCCATGGGTACCCCTAAATCATCCATTTTAATAGGTTTCCATCATAAACCATCCATTTTAGGGGATCCCAAATCTAGGAACCCCCCTAAGGCCCTACGTTGTGAGACGAATTTCGCATGTTTTTTTGCGTCGCCAAGGTTCGTTATGATCTACTTGTAGGCCAGGGAGATCGGTGCTGGTTTTATGCCACTGGGATGAGCCAAATATCATATCGTTTCCACATGATTGTCATAGTCAATAGCAACGCAGTCATAGTACTCCTGGTACTTGTGCTTCCAAGATTTAGATAGATTTAGCATCATTTACTAACGAGTGAGCTTGGAGATCATCTAGTTATGCATCCACCCGTTCGCCGCCGCCCTCCTTTCACCGCAGGCTTTCTGGTTTCTCAGGAGAGAAGCTCCCGCAGCTGCGCGCGAGAGGTGGGAACCACCGTGGTACCAGTACCTGGAGAACCCAAGAATACCATCCGGTAACCAAACGTGGCAATGGGAAATTCATGGCAATTCCCGATAAATTAGAGGTGTTTCATCTACAAATGGGAGATTTTCCATTGCCATGTTTGATTACCAAAGGGTAAACAAGCCAATTTTATCTAAATTTAGCAACACGTGTGGTATAAACTATCTAAACCATCCCCAATTCGAGGTTGATCATCGGCTGTGGCAGATTACATCGTCACTGAGGTGTATGGAGGTGTGATGCGATCAGTGTCCCCACAATGCCCAGTGGTCTGATTCGTTTCAACTTCCATTCGAAGTCCGTAAAAACCAATCGATTTGATGTGCCTGATGTGCGATGGGATGAGGATTCCAAGCCATCCATTTTCCATCCATCGAAACCATGTCTTTGTGCCATCCGTTTTTACTTCGTAGAATTCCCAAGCCGGCTGCACACCAACAACCGGCTGGGATTTGCTGGGACGGTGATTTTATCATGGCAGGCCCTGCCGGACCTGACTCATACGCAGGGTCCTGAGATGCCCGCGATTGAAAGCTGCGATTGTAAGACATGGGAATTGAATTCAAATGGAAGGTTTTTTCTATTCCCATCATCCAGTCAGAATTATACACCCACCAGATTCCCATTATATCTTAACCAGAACTTGGAGGATCATCCCAGTACAAGTGCTCTTCCATCATTATTCTTAGGATATATATATATATTATATACACATAGAGTGGTACCCATCATGTACTAGGAATGATGATGATCGAATCATGGTACATTCCGAATGATGATGTTTCAGATTGGTATTTATCTTAGTACTGGGATCATATGGTTATATATAAATATATATACACCACTACTATAAACATAGCTATATGCATAGTTGGTATAGCCACTACTATGTATAGTTGGTATAGTTATGTATATATATGATATATACCACACTCTCTCTCTATCTATATATATATATATATAGTTGGTATAGCCACTTGATATTCCCAGTTGTGGCAAGCCGAGGTTGACCTCCCTGGCCTCGTCGGTGAGCTCCGTGCAGAGCATCTTAGCCAACTCGCTGACGGCCCCGGCCGCACGGGGGACCCAACAAAGGGCGACCCGTGACCGGCGTTTCCGGCGTGACCGGCGGTGGGATGGAAGTTCACAATGATAAACCAACCAGCTATTGGGGATTGGCCATTTATGGAAAGCCCCATATATATATGTAATATATATATAATATGTATGTAATATATATATATATATATGTAATATACATATGTAATATATGTAATATACATATGTAATATATATGTATGTAATATATATGTATGTATTATATATATATATATATATGTAATATACATATGTAATATATATATATATGTAATATATATATATATGTAATATATATATATATA
>Ga0126342_10009842_pt1 | contig 17119 bp, 14 predicted proteins | sample Cyp1metagenome_FD_92528 | JGI IMG/M metagenome (GOLD analysis project Ga0126342, IMG submission 92528) | Coral microbial communities from Lord Howe Island, Old Settlement Bay, Australia - Cyphastrea 1 metagenome | ecosystem: Host-associated > Invertebrates > Cnidaria > Coral ... | reverse complement strand
GTCCATTTCGTGTGGCAGGTGTGGGATGGTCAATTATCACCCGCTTTTAAATCTATAAGATTATAAGCTTTTGGAGGGTGGAAAGTCGACCGGGGTACGACACAGCTCCATGCTAGGATTCTACGGGGAAAGGGTGTGCAGAAGAAGAAACCAAACAAGTTCACTGTCGGAAGCTCAACAAGCGCAACTTTTGTCCTACCAGTGTATATACACAGTATATACATCATTTTTTTTCTATCTTTATATCCCTATTAGATCCCCATTGCATCTCTCTAAATCCCGCATGGCTCATGTTTTCAGGGCCTTGGCCGACTGAACTTCGAAGACCGACCCACCATGCTGTGGCTGCGGGACGAGTTTGCACTGGTTGCTGATCGTCTTGAGACTTGGACCACATGCCACCAATATGGGGATTACCAGGCGCCCGGCACCAGCCGGGGCGGAAGTTTCAAAAAAGGACATGGCTATAGGAACCGGTTTGCTTATAGGAATTCTTGGTGAGTTGGAAAGAAGTGAAATGACATGAAATGAAATGACATGAAATGAAATGAAACAAAAGGACATGCAATGAATGAATGAATGAAATGAATGAATGAATGAACGAATGAATGAATGAATGGATGAATGAATGAATGAAATGAATGAATGAATGAATGAATGGAATGAATGAATGGAATGAATGAATGAAATGAATGAATGAATGAATGACTGAATGAATGAAATGAAATGAATGAATGAATGAAATGAATGAATGAATGAATGATTGACTGAATGAATGAATGAATGAAATGAAATGAAATGAAATGACATGAATGAATGAATGAAATGAAATGAAATGAAATGAAATGAATGAATGAATGAATGAATGAAATGAAAGAAATGAAATGAATGAATGAATGAATGAATGAATGAATGAATGAGTGAGTGAATGAATGAATGAATGAATGAAATGAATGATTGAATGAATGAATGAATGAATGAATGAATGCATGAATGAAATAAATGAATGAAATGAATGAATGAATGAATGAATGAATGCGTGAATGAATGAATGAATGAATGACTGAATGAATGAAATGAAATGAATGAATGAATGAAATGAATGAATGAATGAATGATTGACTGAATGAATGAATGAATGAATGAAATGAAATGAAATGAAATGACATGAATGAATGAATGAAATGAAATGAAATGAAATGAAATGAATGAATGAATGAATGAATGAAATGAAAGAAAGAAAGAAAGAAAGAATGAATGAATGAATGGATGGATGGATGGATGAATGAATCAATGAATCAATGAATCAATGAATGAATCAATGAATGAATCAATGAATCGATGAATCAATGAATCAATGAATGAATGAATCAATGAATGAATGCATGAATGAATGAACGAACGAACTAACCAACGAACGAATGAATGGATGACTGACATTAAATAACATGAAACGAAAAGAAACGCAGTGATGATGATGATGATGATGACGACGATGATTGTTGATGTGGTTGCCATGATGATGTGGTTGACATGATGATTGAGATGATGATGTGGTTGCCATGATGGTGCGAAAGCACATGTTGCCGACCTCACGGTACATTTTGTCGACCTCATCTTCCACAAGTTCTCTGTGCCCTTCAGTTTTTTTACGTTTTATTTGATCAACTACTTGATGATGATGTGGTTTACATATGAATGCGAGGTATCGCTACAGTCTCGTGCGCCTTTTGCCGACCTCATCTTCCCAAAGTGCTCCGAGCCCGACAGTTTTTTACGATTTTTATGTGATTTCGAGCTCTCGCTGCAGTCTCGTGCGCCTTTTGCCGCCGACCTCATCTTCCAAAAGAGCTCTACACCCCACGGTTTTTTACGATATATGTGAAACCGAGCTCCCGCTACAGTCCTGTGCGCTTTTTAAACTTCCCCGATCGAGCCGCGCACCTGCGGAAACAGAGACCCTCCTTCGGCAGCCAAGGCAGCCACTTTACCCGAAAGAGCGCAGGGTTTCGCGCCCGACAGTGTTTTCAAGCCTGAATTCACGCGATCCCGATCTCTTACACTTCCCAACTACTTGATGATGATGATGTGGTTGCCATGATGATGTGGTTGACAGGATGATTGACATGATGATTTGGTTGCCATGATGGTGAGAAAGCTGGCCATGACAAGCGTCCGTAACTCGCAAGTTTTCTAACTAAACTTCCTTTGATCATGATACCATGGGAAAACTGATGCACTCATTGGGAAAATGGATGACTTTTCATTCATATCCAATGGACAGTGATGAAATTATTTGGAAGATAGATTAAAATGATTAAACGTTCATTATTATCATCGGACACTTGATGAATTCTTTGGGGATTTGAAAATATTTCTAATTAGAGTCACAGGAAAATGATGACATCATGGGGACAATAGACAATAGGTGATTTTTGTCATCATGATTAATCATTTTTCACTGTTATCATGGGACATGTTTTTTTGATACAATGGATACAATGGGGATGCAATGGGGGTGTATATATATATTATATAAATAGAATTAAATAGAAATATTGGATATGATACAACAATCAAGTGGGATATGATAACCAACACTAATCAACCAGACATGTGCAATGGTCAAAAACATCCGTAGTTTTCGGAAAAAGGGTACGCATTTGTGCAGAATTTTGCCCACAAGGATTCATATACCCACGATGTTTGGATTCCCGGTATGGGATGGGCAGGAGGAGAAGGAGGAGGAAGGAGGAGAAGGAGGAGGAAACAACTCTGATAAAATCTAGAGGCCGTCACCTGCAGGTGGGGAAAAACATTTTTTTTAATATTTTCCAAAATTTTCATCACCGTTTCCAGGGCTCCGACGCTTCAGCGCTTGGGAGCTGCTCCATGGATGGATCGATTGCCCTGGTGGCGTTGGGGCGCCTCCTTGCACCCAGCTGAGGCACCGTGGTAGATGGTTTACCCATGTTTATCCTATTACAATCCTGGTATTTACAGTGTTGAATTACTGTATGTTACCATTAGTTACCTTGTGCAGGATTTCGCGACCATCCACAGGAATCATAATTTGCCTTGAAATCGAATTGGAATTTTACGGTAGGAATTTGAGGAACTATAGGAATTTTAATAAGTACGGTTTAATTGTGTGCCGCCTGCATTGGCGTTCGCATCCGGAACGGCGAACATGTCCCTCCGCAGCTCAAGAAGAATGCTCTTCAAGAAGAATGCTCATTGCCGCTGCGCAAGAGAGAGTAAGGCGAAAGCGCGGCCGAAGGGCCGGGCAAAGGGCAGGCCGTGGAGCTTGCTCCGACGCCGCCGCCTCCATCCCGGCCGCGACTGCTGAAGGCGATCGCCGGCGCGCGGGGGCCAGTGGCGCCGCCGACAAGAGCAGGCCGCCCCGGCGCAGGAGACCAACGACGGGGCGGCCAACGGAGCCGCTGGACGGCGCCGAGGCGCCACGGCGGGTGCCGTCATCACCGCGGCGGTGGCGCGGCCGATGAAAGCGGCGTGGAGAACGATGCCGTCACCTGTATACAATAACTATTATAATCCACTCTGGGTTTTCTAATGTCCTTTTGAAAAATGTTACTATCCGGAAATTTAGGAACCCGTGTTTTTTTTGATTTTCTTTTGAGTTGTGTTAGGGGAATTAACTAAGGACTATCGAACGCGGGAAATATTTGGGGACTGGTAAAACCAATTCGGGTGGTTATCGGGAATCAACTTGATTACTAAGTTTCAACCAGTTGATAGAGTGAAAGGCATGGGAAATTCACCATCAAAATTTGGGGTGAACTGGCTGGTGATGGACAATTTGATATTTTAATCTTTTGCCATAAAGGGGGGTATGGGGATGTATCAAAACCTTTGATACCCTATGACTGGTTAGATAAACATCCATGGTTGTGGACAGAATGGTGCCAGCGTTTTGACCTATACCCATTTGTATTTATAGAAAATTAGATATTTTTCAATATAGATTAATTCAAAGCAATTCATGCTTTATGAGTTGGAAATTATGTGCATGTAGCACACCTGTGTATATAGATGTACCTCGATCTATGTGGGTATGGGTCAAAAATTAGATATCCTAAAAATGTATGGTTAAATGCTAAAAATGAACAGAGTCTGCGGTCCCCTGGGCCTTGAATATTGACCCATACCCATGTACATACATTTTTTCAAATATATATATATACACATACATATGTCAGAACACAGAAAACACTCCGAAGTACCTTGGCACACCATCACCTACTTAGATTTCCATTGTAGATGTTCTCACTTGATTGACATTGGGCTGCAAACCTTGCATGTAGCGAACCTGAGAGATCGCCAGAATGTCACCAGTTTGGCATTCTTTGGTGAGACCCGGAAATATCAACACAATCAACAATATGTGCGTATGTATGGCTGTATATATATATATATATATATGTATGTACGTACGTATGTCTATGTATTCTGCCTGTTTGCATGCATGTATATGTATGTAATGTAATGTCATGTCATGGCACATCATGTCATGTAATGTAATGTAATGCAATGCAATGCAATGCAATGTTATGTATGTAATTTATGTATGTATGCATGCATGTAATGTAATGTAATGTAATGTAATGTAATGTTAAGTAATGTTATGTATGTATGTATGTATGTATGTATGTATGTATGGCTTTTTGTATGTATGTAGTATGTATGTTTTTTTTTTCACGTGTATGTCTGTCTGTCTGTATGTATGTATGTATGTATGTATGTACGTACGTACGTATGTATGTATGTATGTATGTAATGTATGTATGTATGTAATGTAATGTAACGTAATGTAATGTAATGTAATGCAATGCAATGGAATGGAATGGAATGTAATGCAATGTAATGTAATGTAATGTAATGTAATGTAGTAATGTTTGTATGTATGCATGTATATGTGTATGTATGTATGTGAAAATGTATACGTATGTACCTGTGAATGCAGATATACACATACACATACATGTATACATCTACATATGCATAGACATATACGCATACATGTGCAAATGCATACGTATATGTACATACATGTACAGTGTACATACTGGTACATCTATAAACATATTGATATTCGATTTACGTACCTGTACAAATGCATATATATATATATATATTCACACCTACATTTGTACATATACACGTATATACACGCACAATTATATATATATATATACGCATGTATATATTGGTACATACATACATTCCTACCGACCAACCTACCTACATACCTCCGTACATACGTACGTACGTAGAAATTTACATACGTACATACGTACATACGTACATACGTACAAATGTACAGACGTACATACGTGCATACATACATACGTACATACGTGCATGCATACATACGTACATACGTACATACGTACATACGTGCATACGTACATACGTACATACGTACATACCTACATACATACATCCATCCACACGTCCATGCATCCATCCATCCATCCATCCATCCATCCAGCCAACCATCCATCCATCCATCCATCCATATACATATACATATACATATACATATACATATACATATACATATACATATACATACATACATACATACATACATACATACATACATAAGTAAATATATATATATATATATATACATACACATCATGTACACCTACATACATATTTATCTAGTACATATGTCAAAATTCATGCACTAGATTCAAATGTTTAACATTTCTATCTTGTAATTTACCCATCAACCCATATACCACCCCAGTTTCCCCACCAGGCATCGGTGCAGCTCTCGTGCTATATTGGACCTGCCTCCACTGGTTTACCCGGTGGAGAATTGGGAAAACTTAGACAGCTTGGCATTCAGACTTGTCTTCAACCATCAAAGATTGTATAGGCATTTCTGATTGCCAAACAGCCAAACATCTGTATTTTTCAAGATGATCGATGGCAGCGAGCACTTGCAGCATAGTGCAGCCAAAGCAAAGTGGCTGGCAGCACAGAATCTTGCCATTTAGTGCGTTTCCGGATATTTCCAACTTTCTGATTTTTGTTAGCTGTGACACTGGGAAATAAGTGACACAGTGGAGAATTCAGAGTTTCGAGGATTTGCTGGATTGAACCAGTGAATCCTCCTTACGATTCCGTTACAGTTTGGAAGGACAGGCGTCGACAAGCTGCGACCAGCGTCCTCTGTGCATGTGCTCAGGAGGAGTTGTGAGGATTACTTCTTCACCTCTAGTTGTTTTGCATCCCCAGGATGGGCAATACCCAGCTAGTTGTGTTTCATATACCACAGCAAAGTCTTTCATACATCGTTACATGACTGCTTCGAAAAGAACAGCTGTCCACCGAGAGATCGACTGGGTATGCCCGTTTGGGTATGGGAAATCAAGCTTTCTCAAACTGTATCATCAAACTCTTGAGTCATTGCCTGCGGTTTTATCCCACTGGCAGTGTTTCTGTCCATTTCAGCGCGCAAAATGTGTTCGGTCAGTCGATTTCTAGTGCAGATCTTGGATGCGTCCAGACACTATACCCGTCCACCTGAGATAAGGCACAAATCCGGAGGGCTACAATCTTGACCCATGAACTGAACTTTATCACCAATTTCAGTTTTGGTAACTTGAGCAGCAGATATACCGCTCCAGTCACGTAAGACTGAAGCCTTCGTAGGTCCGTGGATCTCTTGGTCAGTGGCTCCTTTGCTGACGATTGCATTTGCAGCGGATTGGTGTTCTTCAAAGCCACGCAGGCCTTTGGATCCCTGGAAAAAACTGTGAAAACTTGGGCCTGATGCACAATTTGAATGTTTCTGCTGTTTCTGCTAGCTCATTAATGCGAATTCGAAGAACAGAAGACGTTTGTTGTTTTTTGGCCCAACACTTTGGAGTATTATTCAGTATATATACACACAGGTTACACACATACACACACATATATACATATATATTCTCCGTCACGCGCATATGTATATATGTATGTAGATATCAATATAATGTATCTATAATATAAACGCACACATGAATAGATGAATATGGGTCTTTACATACACATGAAATGCAAACATCATTTATGTTCCCAAATCGCCAGGTGGTCACCTCGTGGCTGCTCTTGCTTCTGTCCTGGATGTACGAACATGTTACCTGGCTGGCTTTCTCGCCCCGTGAATTGTGAATGCGAAGACTAAAAGTGCCACTAAAAGAATGAGATTTTCAGCAGTTTTTCAGCAGAGAAACTATGACAAATTCTACAGGGCCCGTATCTTCACGACATTGATGTATTTCATAGATTTCTTAACAATACGACATTGATATTTCATAGTTTGGCACATCGGGTCCCTGACAGGTTTACACTCATGACCAGCAGGCCTTCAGTGCTTTCCTGGCCAATCGGCCCGACGAGGATCGTCTGGGGATGGGCCCTGGTTGGTCTCACCATGCGGGATGAACATATCCAGGTACCCTCTGGTGAACATACAAAAAGCTATGGAAAATCACCATTTTTAATGGGAAAATCCACTATAAATGGCCATTTTCCATTGCTATGTTAGTTCACCAGAGGGTAGCTGCTGGGTAGTGTACATGTGAGGACAATGCTACGACTCCAGAGGCAATTTCATCATCAAAACTTTTCAAGCTGTGCGCCTGCATGGACGCAACATTGATTGATTCTGGCGCCCTGACCATGTCAAGTTTTTTGAGACATTTTTCCTTCCGTCGAATTCTTGAGCTAACGCTGCTTCTCTTCAAAGTTGGATTGCCTGGGAGGTACCTCAACCCAGTCGTGCCCAAATGGGCTTTGCTAGATCCTATCAACGAGCCGCTCGAAGAAGGGAGTGAAGGGAGTTTGAAAAGCACTGTTCCAGGCTGGTATGATGGTTATATGTCATTCAAAAGGAGCATACAATGATCTGTGTATACAAACACATATTTATTTGCTCTAATAAATTTATATAACCTATTCTACTCTAGTCCAATCTACAGTAATCTATTGTAAGCTAATCTCTCTTATCTTCCTAATCTCTCTGATCTGTAATCTGGAAAGGTAGCTCCAGTGGTGCTACCTTGAGTCTTGCTTTCCGAAGTAAAGGGGAGGGTGGCCAGCCCTGTTACCTGATTACTCAGGAGGTTGCTGTTCATTTTAGATACCCTCCCAAGCCCCCCCTCCCACCCCGTCACAAACCCTAAAAACAGAGACAAAACACTGTAATTTACATGGTTTTGTGACTTTGCATGGAACAATAACTTCCTTCAACATGCCGACAACAGCGTAAATGCCAGTGTTTTTGCTTGGTGCTGTCCAAAAAACACTGTAAATACTATTTTTTGCTACCAGAAGCAAAAAACATCGTAAATAATGTGGTTTTGGGATTCCGAGGCTCAACAAACATCGGTATTTACAATGTTTTTGGCTTCGAGAGTTTCAAAAAAACGCGTAAACATAACCTATTTGACAATTTTCGGCCACTACGAGATTGAGAAAAAAAACGCAGCGCTAACAACAACAACAACAAGAAGAAGAAGAAGAAGAAGAAGCAGAAGAAGAAGAAGAAGAAGAAGAAACACAAGAACAAACACAAGAACAAAGATGCTTTTGCACACATAAGTAAAGGCACACAGGCGCTTTTACACACAAAACCTTTTACACAGAGAAGCCTTTTGCACAGAACAGCTTTTACACAAAGCAACTTTTACACAGAAAACTTTGGCACAGAGAAAAAAACACAGACTGCACAAAGAAGTTTTTGCACATCCAAAATTTTACATGCAGAAACTTTATACCCAGAGCAGCTTTTACATACAGAAACTTTTCCGCACAGACGCCTTTACGCACAGAAGTCTTTATGCACAGCAGTTTTTACACAGACGTTTTTATTCACAGATGCCTTTACTTATACAGACAAACTTTTACAAACAGAAATTTGTGCACACAGCAGGCTTTTACACACAGCCAGCTTTTACACAAAGAGGCTTTGCTTCCCCTTCTTGATCACCTACCTTTCGTGTTCCCCCTCTCAAGTTTCCCTAAACCCTCCAGTCTCTCCACAATATCTGGGCTATATTCCTTTATCTTCCTTATTCACTGTTCGCAATTTGGGTTGAGATCCGTCAGGTTTAGATCCAATACCTTTCAAATCTCAAAAAAAAACAAAAAATCCCAGAAGTTCATATCTGATTGTGGTATCGCCAAGAGGCAGTAATGAAACAAAAGAAACTGTGGGCATGAACGGTGTTTCCTATCAAGGCAATGATGATTTTGCGGGATAGGCCGTTAATTGAAACTATGGCAGCCAATCTAATGACAAGTGATCCCTGTCAGTTGAAACTTCCGATTGAGGGGTCTGAACCTAGCAGCAGGGATGACCTCGGCGCAATTAACACTGACCGTAAGCCCATGCAACAATAGACACCGGCAACAGCAATGCCAAGTAGTGACAACTGTCGCAACTGCATATGCAAGCACATTACCCTTTAGACACTTGTTGACCCATTTTGAGACATTTTGAAACATTTTGAGGCATTCTGAGCAATGTTGAGCAATTTTGAACAGTTTTGACAACTTTGAGCAATTTTGAGCAATTTAGAGCAGTTTCTTCGGGCCAGCTTGGGTCATTTCGAGCAATTTTGAGTATTTTTGTTGGGCAAGTTTGGGTCACGTCGAGCAATTTTGAACAGTTTTTGGAAACACGATATGGCATTGTCGACCTTGGACAGTGTTCAAAATGTCTCAATTGAGGCTGCTTTGAGACATCTTACTTTGGCCGAAAAAGGTGGCTGATATAAACCCCACGGATCTAGACCTTAAAACGAGATCAGTGACTTATCTAGCTCATCTGACCGTATCTGATCTTGTCTTGTCTTGTCTCGTTTCCCTTCTCGTCTCCTCTCAACTCATCTCATGACATCTCACCTCACCTATCTATCAATCTATCTTTATTTATTGTCTATTCTGTTGCTTCCATCTGTTCATCCATTTCTTCTATTCCATCTATTCTTTCTGTTCTATCTAGTTTATCGATTCTATGTATTTTGTCTATTCTATCTCTTCTATCTTTTGCATCGCTTCTATCTATTCTATCGATTCTATCTATTCAAACTATTCTATCTATTCTATCTAAGGTATCGATGGTATCTATTCCAACTTTTCTATTTATTCTGTCCGTTCTTTCTATTTTGTTGATTCTATCCATTCTATCCATTCTACCCATTGTATCCATTCTATCTAGTCAATCCTGTTCTTTCTTTATCTATTCAACTTATTGTACATATTCCATCTATTCTATCATTCATTCTATCATTCTATCTTTTCTGTCTATCCTGTCTGTCTGTCTGTCTATCTGTCTGTCTGTCTATCTGTCTATCTATCTATCTATCTACCTATCTATCTCTCTATCTATCTATCTATCTAACTAATTTAATCTATCTATCTATCAATCTCTCTATCTATCAATCTATCAATCAATCAATCTATCTAACTATCTATCTATCTATCAATCTATCAATCAATCAATCTATCTAACTATCTATCTATCTGTCTATCTATCTATCTATCAATCTATCTATCTCTATCTATATCTCTCTATATTTATTTGTATCTATCTATATCTATCTATATCTATCTATATCTATCTATACCTATCTATATCTATCTATCTATATCTATCTATCTATATCTATCTATATCTATGTATCTATATCTATCTATATCTATCTATATCTATCTATATCTATATCTATATCTATATCTATCTATCTATATCTTTCTATATCTATCTATATCCATCTATATCTATCTATATCTATCTATATCTATCTATATCTATCTATATCTATCTATATCTATCTATATCTATCTATATCTATATATCTACCTATATCTATCTATATCTATCTATATCTATCTATATCTATCTATATCTATCTATATCTATCTATATCTATCTTTATCTATCTATATCTATTTATATCTATATCTATATCTATATCTATCTATCTATCTATCTAATTTAATCTATCTATCTATCGAACTCTCTATCTATCAATCTATCAATCAATCAATCTATCCATCTATCTGTCTATCTATCTATCTGTCTTTCTATCTATCTATCTATCTGTCTATCTATCTATCTATCTATCTAACCAACTAACTAATTTTATCTATCTATCTATCTATCTATCAATCTCTCTATCAATCAATCAATCTAACTATCTATCTATCTATCTGTCTATCTGTCTATCTATCTGTCTATCTATCTATCTACCTGTCTATCTATCTATCTATCTGTCTATCTGTCTATCTATCTATCTATCTATCTGTCTTTCTATCTATCTATCTATCTATCTATCTATCTATCTATTATCTGTCTGTCTCTACGTATCTACCTATGGACCTATCGACGTATCTACCTATCTACTATCAACCTATTTTCCGATCCACCTACGTTTACCCGCCACAAAACCGTAAGATCTCAAAGGTCAGATGACCATCGCCCAACAGTGGCCAGATCTGGTTTCCGAGGTTCGTGTCTGCCAGAGTGCTCAACACCACCGGCTGGACGGGCACACTGGTCCCTTGCTCAGACCTCCCTGGGAGCTACTCCATTTTATCTCGGTTTCTAGTCATCATGAAGAGATGATTTCCAGATTTTGTTTTTCAGGAAAACACCTGTAAATATGGGAGTAAAAATATGCGTTTCCTGTAAATTTACCTCAAATCGACCCACTGAATGATGATTAGTCAGGGGAACCAACAGTTCAGGTTGCTGAATCAAAATGTTCTAGCCAGATCCAATGCTGAGGACAAGTTGGTGATTTTTCACTTCCTTCATGGAGATTCAGAGGCGAAGCATCACATGAATCAAATTGGTGCGAAAAGGGTGGTGGCTGGGCCAGGTCAATCGAGACCACAGTGCCTATGGATGGAATGCCCAATCGGGCTTCAATGGCGGGACTGGACGGCATTTTTTGGAGGTTGATAAATAGGGGCACATCCTGAAAACATGGACCGATTTTGATCCATTTTGGCAGACTCTTAGATCTGGTGATCTCCAAACAGAGGAGTGTGGAGCCTGGGACTCCGATCTACTCGTAGGACCTCGAAACCACTTCTGGACGTCTTCTACAATCAGACAGATGATGAGGTCTAAGGGATCCAAATGCTTGTGATGTGGAACCAATGTGCAATTCCACCAACATAACATCATCCAACACGGACGATTTTGACACAGATCTGCAGTTCAATGAAAAGAGTTCTGAACGAAAACCACAGCCACAAAAACCACCCCGCAGGTCTATCGCACAGCGCTGAAACCCACTCAGTTTAACAACGAACTGCAGCAGGCTGGTAGTGTAAAAGACCTAAGATCTGGCGCTGGTATGGTGTTCAACGTGCTTCAACATTTAAGATTTTGTGGCTCAGTGACTTTGATACGTGGGATTTCATTAGCAATTGATAGAGGTAGTGGCTAGATAGCTTTGGGTACTGTACTGCTGATGGATTTTGAGACTGCTAATGACTCACAGGATTGGACGGTGATGGTCTTATTGGACACCACCATCTTTTGTGTCCAACCGCGAGATTTCAAGGTTGTATGAATCACAGATGGCTGAGTAGCGCCATATGTCGCAGTGCTCCCCCACAAACTTGCAGGCGCTTTTGGCTTCTCGTCGAGCTGTGCGACCGAAAGAGATGTTGCACTGCGGAGTGCTTCAGTCACTGGGTCCAAGTTTTAGCACTGGCTGGAACATTGGAGACGTAAACTTCATGGCAGACTTGGGTGTGTCTGACACTTTAATAATGCCAACCCTGGATTGGCACACCCCTGGACTGTGAAATTGCGGGGCGCTACAAAAAACAGATCTCATTTTTTTTTCGGGGTAGCACCCCCAATTAATCAGCTATAGTCCTATAGACTTTATTAATTGGGGGTTGACATTAGGGAAAAGCCATGATTGACCGATGAATTTCGGGCGACTTGGTTTTCAGAAAAGCCCAGGGCATCCCAGATCCTGGATCCGGCGATTTCATAAGACTTTAAGGTCAGCAATGCCATACATGGGTTTGTCTGAAAATGTCGTGTACCCCTACACCCAATGGTTTTGCTGATCATTATCCCTACTAAATGGCTATAATTGGGGGTATACCCCATTTTCAGACATACCCACATTTCCAAGCCATGGTGTGATTTTGACTGGCCGCTGTTGCTCCCTGAAATTTGACGAGGCTGAACCCATATTCACCGGGCAGAGAATCAGCTGATGGTTGATGATCAGAGATCATTCGCAGAAAAGTCCTCCAAGATGAGCTGTCAAACATGGTTTCCACGAGTGGTTTTGCAAAAAGGTGGACAATTGCTTTAATGTGATATAAACCATCCCCAGATGGTAGGTTTGTTCTTGGGTTTACCGTAAATACCACATCATCATTGTTGTGCCCGCTACCGTTGCTACTTGGGTGTACGCCCCACTGTTTGGAGATCTCGACTCTCGACTGCTCATTTTGGCTCATAGCTTTGGGGGAATGGTTTGCACCGCTTCCCTGTGTCTATCCATCAGGTGGGGAAGTCCGGCACCTGCTGGTGTGACCCATGCTCTCGCAGACTTGCTGTTGAAAGGAACAACAAAGAAATATCACTCCGTCGATGTCATGTGGATCAAAATTTAAGACCCAGGAAACCATAGAATTTGTCCTTTCCAGCATCAACCGTCTCAGTTTCAGGGTAGCCAATTGCTTGATCCATCATTTTCTGCAGATCAAGTAGGAATCGCAACAGGCCAGATCAGCCCCACCCAGAAGCAGGCGCAGTGAAGTCTGTTGTTATTATGACACCAAAATTCTTCAGGAAGTTCTGAGTACGTTCTGAATCGTCAATCAACTCCCAAAAATTTGCTGAACGGAAAATCTAGAGGACACCCCAATACCTAATGGAAAACACATGGAAACACAATAGTTTCAACCGTCAAGATTTCGAACAAAATCAATGCGCGATCAACCCGACTGACGTCAGGTGGGTGCTGTGTACATTGAGTGAATTCAAAGTGATTCTATGGCGCCGCTTCGGCATGTGTTACCGCAGCCTTCCCATTGGACTTTCAACGCAATGGGCCTGCCGCCCCAAAAAAGGGCATATCGGTATACATACCCCCCAAAATGCATCAAATCACAATCTTAACATATTCTAATATACGTAATTATTTTAAATTGATGATAGCTGGATTTTTTGGGTACCTATTTTCAGAGGAGTCCACCTGTGATTTCTAGTGCCGAACCATTCCGTTGTTTCTCGTGAGGCAAAACCAAGGAAGGTTTACATGTTGGTTTTGAATTCTGTGAGCCTTCGGAGCAGGTTTAGACACACTTCAAGGTGGACGTTTACAAACGTCCGAACCTGATTGACTGGGTTTGTCTTTCCGAACTCATGGACCATGTTGAATCCCTTGATGCCATCTCAATCTGAAGCTGGACCATATCACTTCATCTGAGGTGCTACCTGTTGCATTCGTTTTGGGCATCATAGCAATCATTTGGTTGCTTGGCATCAGAGAGTTCCACTTTCTTGTGTTCTGAACTTTGTAGAGGCCTGGATTCGCAGAGACCGCTGTTTACTTGATGTAACATCAGGCCGCAGTTGCTGCGGAGTAGTTGCTGGAATCAATGGCGCGCACTTGACAAGGAAAGCCGGTTCCTTTGTCCAGCCTCTATGGTCCGCTGGACACACGTGACATGAATCTCTTGATGAAGATAGAGCCAGGACCATGGTGTCGAACACACCAAAAACATTGGGTCCGGCGAACACGCTGCAATAGATGGAACAGTAGTTTTTCTTTTAACATTGGAGGGTGACTATCAGGATACCAGGCCTTTGCCCCCCATATCCACACCCATCAGTATTTATCAATCTATCTCTAGACTCTAGAGGATGCATTGGGCATCTCTGCAATCTTGGCTGCTAGTCCGCAGTTGCTGCATGGTCAGTTCCATGTTGCTGGAAAAGAATACAACATAATACAACCAAAGGATGGGCTAGAATTTTCAAATTGTTAAATTCCCACATCGATTCCAGCTGCTGAGCGGCTGATAGAGAGCCTTCAGTCATTTCATGGAACCAACAAATCCTTCAGCTAGATGTCCACTGGTGGATCCTTTGAGTATCACCACTCGGTCCACCACACCGATCTATGGCAATAGCGGAAACAGCATTGTTTGTTTCTTTTTTCCCACGGTTTCATCATGTGGAAACATTATTTCCAAGTTATATATATGTATATATATATATATATTTGTCTATCCATCTAGATATATGCCATAGCGTGCATGTCAAAAAGCACCCACATGTGGATGGATGTATATGCATATTACAGCACACTTCAAGGCTTCTTTGCAATTTCAAACCCAAGAAACCTGTCCAGCTCTATACCTTTTGGGGAGCCTTTGGCCTCAGAGGTTGACGTATGTTGGCTTTCACCTTCTCAGAATACATCGAATCGATGAGGCATGGTCGGCATGGGGTTTTCCCGGCTTATTACATGTTTCAAATATCGCCATTGTCTGTTTTTGTAACATTTTTCTGGCTTGAGACTGGTTGGGGGTTCCGTACAGGATATTGATCCACAATTCACAATCAAGATTTGTAGTAATGGGACAGGGGGGCAATTTTCAGACTTGCTGCAGGCTGACCCAAAGCTCCCGCAGATGAACCTAGTGAATGTCTCAGTCTGCGGAACGATCCTGGGAGGATTACTCAGAACTTCAACAATCTTCAACAGTTTCAGCAGTATTTGGGCTAGTGGGTTTATCATCGATAGATTATCATCTACAGTTTAGGAATAGATTGTAACTATAGTTAGACTATGTGATACTTATACTTCTATGTACACCCAACCAACCATGGATTCAGTTCAGAACTTCATCAGCTCCGCAGCTCCGTTGGAGGTCGAGGTGCTTGTGTCGCAGGGCTTGGCTCTGATCATGATGGTTTGCTTTGTAAGAGCAGCCAGGATCCCAGGATCGACACCCAGAAACCATGGTGGCCACGGTGGATGGGAAAAAGACACATAAAACACACATGACTCATATGACTGGGACCATAGAACATGGATGTTGAAGATGAATGGAAGATGGGATGATTCCAATGTTTCCATCCCAGAGAGCAACTTCCAGTGCAGGTGATGACGGATCCTGGAAAAGTGTCTGGGCCTTAACCCAGCTGTCCTGTGATGTCGTTCTTGGGACCTATGATACGCTATGAGTGGGGCAATGGCAATTTACCATTGCTAGCTACTTTGCGATGAACCACAATGAACACCAGGGTCTTTGACAGATATATATATATATATGTATATATGTATATATGTATTTCGAGTTGGAAAGATCGCAGGCCAGACACAGAGGATTGGACACGCAACAGTGGCAACAGGACCAGAGTGAAAGCAGCCTCGCCATCATTTAACAAACCAAAATACGTTTCTTTTTTGATAGATATTAGTGATATTAGTGACCTGTCACAATACAAACCAAAAGAAGTCCGCACAACTCTTCAAGAACTTGCTTACAACATGTTCCAATCAACTTTGGCTGGGCATTCCGAAGATTGCAAGGGAAATGAAGGTTTCAGGTGATCAGCCTGGGGTACTCTCAAGGACCCCAATAGTACCCACAGCTCTTGGTCAATTCCACCATAGACTGTACAAACATCCCATTTTGGGGTACCTAGCTGTCAATTTTGATTAACTTAAGATGTGATATATTGTAACATCGTCATGGAGTGACTCGTCAAGATCGGCTGTTTTTCTGGTCAGAGGAGACGCGGTCGAGGCGCAGCTGTAGAAGAGGCTTGACCTGTCAGCGATTGCTTCAATTGGATCATTCATCGCGTGAGTTCAGGACAGCCATTTTTGGATCCGAAAAATGGGAACACACACATACAGACACATATATATATATATATATTGCATAAATACATACATACACACACACATATATATTTTTCCGCAGCGATATGCAGTTCATGTCGAACTACACGTCAGCAGCAGCTTTCCGTCAGCCGAATGGAGAAACAAGATGAAAAAAGAGAAAAAGAGAAAAGAACAGGAGAATCTGTGGCTGC
>Ga0126342_10009841_pt1 | contig 17121 bp, 12 predicted proteins | sample Cyp1metagenome_FD_92528 | JGI IMG/M metagenome (GOLD analysis project Ga0126342, IMG submission 92528) | Coral microbial communities from Lord Howe Island, Old Settlement Bay, Australia - Cyphastrea 1 metagenome | ecosystem: Host-associated > Invertebrates > Cnidaria > Coral ... | reverse complement strand
AGACAGCAACCTACCCTAAACACAAGCTAAACGCCGCATCGCCACGACTTCCACAAAAGCCTTCCCCCAAGCTAATTTCAAGATTTTTGGGATTTCGCCACGACTTGGGCAGTTGGGAGTATCTGAAAAATCCTAATCGCCGCTCTGTAGATTGCATTGTAAGTCAAAACACTTCAACAGACCTGTGAGAAATTCAGGATGAACAGTCAGATGCCGAATCCAATTCTTACTAATGCAACCCTGCGTATAAAATAATGCGATTCGGAAGGAAAGAGAAAACCAAAAAACAAGTTGGACACAATCACCGGAAAGCTTGGTCTTGTGCCCAAAAGTGACTCGTAGCGCTCAACCTCCAAAAATAAAGTATAAAAACAGTAGATCGGTCCAACAAAAATATATATCAAACCGCATAAAGTCCCTATATCTCACACAGATTTTTCCCCCATCAACCCCAAAGTTCCAAGGAACAAAAGGCCAGGACCTGTCCACGGATCCGTGCGGGATAACCCATCAGGCTCTGGTCACCCAGGCGACCTGACTCCGAAGCCCGAGGGGCCCGAGAGGTCAAGGGGAGTCATCCAAGCCTGGAAGGATGAACCAGCAACCCACTGAAACATAGTGAAACATCGTGAAACCATGTGGGTTTTATCTGAAAATGTTGGGAAAACTTGAACCCCCTGCAATTCCCATGGATTCTCATGGGTTTTTCCCTCTCATGGCGATGGTTGGCGGTATACCCCATTTTCAGACACAGCCATATATGGGTATTCTCATAAAATTGCTGTGTTTTTTACAGTGAAAATGATGATAAGAGTGACAACTGTTTCTGGCCAGAAAATGAGAAAAACATGAGATAAATCACTGCAGCAAATTAAGATAGATCAACGGGAAATTCACCATGAAAGTAGATTCTTGGCCGAATGGGCAACCCATGGATTCCATACTTGTAGCTATATTAATTTAGCAGAGGGTAAACTATGATGACAACGACAATGAAAGCAAACGAATGGGGGATTGCAAAAAAAAAGTGCTATTCATGGTGTTTCATCCCAATGCGTTTGGATTGTATGAACGTAAGATCTATAAAACGTGTGTGCGTGTGCGTGTGTGTGTGTGTGTGAATTTGCGTGTGTCCATTATTAGGTCCATGATCATTCATTCTCGTCCATTATCATTATCATCCTTTGTCAGCCACTACGAGTATAATCCATTTTCGTCCATTACCTATCATCCATGAATCATAGCGTCATCCCCGCATTTGCAAGCCCTGCTTGAACAAAAATCAGGGGTACCCTCCCAAATAATGACAATCTGCTACTTAAATAAGTGGTACCCCCCCTTAAACAGCCCACGGGGTTATTCATGCGGGGTTGACATTATCCGTGAATTAGGATCCAACACTTATCCGTTAATTATCCTATATCATCCATTCATTAATTACTATCCATTCCTATCCATTACAGTATGTAATCTCACAATAATTCACCAACCTGAAATAAGGTTGGTTACCCCTTACTAACCATCCGTGATCTACTGTGCTGTCGGAGTGAGGTCGTTATTGTTTAACCATGTCTCATTGCCTTCAGGCTGAAGAAAAAAACATAAAAAAACTAGACTTCAGAATCTTGTAGCCAGTTGTTGGTTATCCATTACTATCCAATAATTACTATCCAATAATTACTATCCACTACTATCGGTTCCTCTCCCCTTTCCACCTCGATTGCCTCGCCTCGCAGCTGCCGGACGCTGTTGGACCCGAAGCCAAAGACCGGCGTGCCCAGCGGCCAGATTGGAGGACCCGCCATGGCGGTCAGGATGAAACCGATGTTTGCCGCGGAGCTTTTAATGCGCCATCATAAAAAGTGCTGCAACAAAATATGGGTCATAATGTGTCCCAAGAATACCATCTAGTTATTTTTGGAGTAAATGATCTGATCTGTCATATGTATAAAGATATTGTATATAACATACATCATATCATATATCCAATGTGCAATAGGGCAAACAAGCAAACAACGCATGGAATCGCCATGAACCATCAAGATCCATCTAGTTAAAAGCGATTGACACAGTCAAGCAATATCTTTATATAGACAAATAAAACATAATAAATCATGCTAAATCCAAGGTACCATTCCATCAACTTGGTTGCCTTGAGCCTTGAACTTCATCGTTAAGTTGTTGATAATAATTGTCCGGGATTTTCTTTGCAGTGCCTGTGTCCGTGTCGTCACAACAAAGCTTCCCCGTTGGGGCTATACCACGGGGAGCATGTGGTCTGATTGGATGGATGGATGACTACATGACATGTTCAGATGTATGTGTGATGCATTTAGACACAGAACAATACACATTTACATGTCTGATCATGTCGTACGTGTTAAGACACAGAGCAACGAGAAAAAGAGGAGAACAAGAATAAATACATTACATTACATTACATTACATTACATTACATTACAGTATATGCACACGAAACACTCGAACACATCGTGTTCCCTTGTTTTGCCATGTATGAATACAGTAAACGGTATGTGCCATCATCCACAACCATCCACAACCATCCACAACCCCTCCATTCAGGGCGGCGCCCGCCAAAAAGCCGGGCAGACACGGAGCTGTGGCCAATGAAGATCCTCATGACCTGCCACTTGCCAACAAGGACGACCATCCAAATAGATATATATATATATATACAGTATATATAAAGGATGACCATCCAAATATCATCCAAATATCTATGACTTGGGAGATCCAATAAAAACCCATCAGTTTTCTATATTTTGTGGGCTCGAAGACGTTCACAGAACACATGCTTCCTTGATTCGCATTGTAGTTCTTGTCCAATCAGGTCCAACAAGCGCGATGAAGACAGTATCTGGACAGAAAAAAGGTGTAGATCGATGATCATATCAAAATAATGTGGTGAAGCCAACAAGAAACCATCCCCAAAATCACCACAAATGGGGGTGGTATAAACCATCCCCAAATGGTAGGTTGATGGCTCCCTTGGGAAATAGTCAAGAGCAGAGATCATCCCTGGGGATAGATTCAAGAATGCCAAGCAGATTTCGAACCAGTTACCCGGATTTCTCCCAAGAATGGGGGATGCCCCGTTGCCATTTCAATGGGAAAATTTTACCATAAACCGATTTTGGAATGGTCTTGGGGAACCCTAGCAACCTCTACAAGAGGCCATCACTCAGCCAAGCGCGACTTGCGTCGCCTCTTCTGGATGGCTGTAGACTTTGGTGCAACAATGGATCCCTGAAGGACTGAAATAATACTCCTGCAGGCCAGCAGATATCTCCACATGGACGTGGCTCTAAGCGAACATATCCATGGAACCCCTGAAGCCACTGGATGCGTTTTTGGAGCTTCCAATTATGCCTTTGTCACCGCCAAGGTACAAAAAACCTAAGGGTCTTGCCACTGGCAAGGCATCTTGATACATGCTGGACATCCATCCGCCCATGTCACCGGGACCATACCCATCTGGTCCTCTCCGGCGATGAGGACCGAGGTGTGGTAGCCACCAAAGCCCCTAGCAACATGATGCTCATGCGCAACATCCAACATATTTCCTAAAAAGAATGCATAGAATGCAGTACAATATACCAGCACTTAGCTTCCAAAGATGCCGATCACATGTCCATTCAGCATGACTACTCGGGTGGAGTTGCCACCCATGACAAATATCTGCCAATGCTTGGATTCCAGTTTGGATCCCGGTGCAACGAACATGGAGGGTCCAAATCCTGACAGTGGTCGGCTTGGAATTCCTGACCTACCCCCACCATGCGCCTCAGGCCACCTATAGGAGAGACAGCCAGCTCAACTGTCACGCCTGGGTGGAACTCAAGTTGGAGGGTGCGAACCGCCCAGGACATAAGAATCCATTGCTGTTTTGCAGTAAATGAACAGAAGACATGGAAAACCATGGATGGTAGTTACAAAAACATTATACAAATGGTGGGTTAAGCTATGATTTTAAAGGATGGTATGTTCATTCGTGCACAGACCTTGAAAGGGAACAGGATTTGTCCTATCTAAATGACTTTACAGCATTGAGCTTGTTGTCATGCTGAGTCTCTTCCAGTATTGCCAGAGCCTAGTTTTAGCTATTGCAACTGGAAAAAAATGCCAAATTTAGGTTGATTCTTGGATGAAAAAGGATTTATTTACCACATGACATGCAATGACATGCATTTTCAGGAAATGCCTTGAAGGACGTTTCAGCAAAACCCTGAGGATCCTGCTACCAGCACTTTTCAAGCTCCGCAGTGGCTGAGACTTCTGAACCTTCCCTGGAGGGGCAGAATCTGTGAGTCAAACGCTTAGAAAGGCGATAAAGCCACAAGATATCACTAGGCACTTCTGATCCAGTCGCTAAACTGCACGCATTGTATTACTTGACCTCTCTGCCGGGCCACAGTCTGAAGTACAGTACCTATCTACGTATGCATCGAATCCACAATGTGTAGGCACGTGTATATGCTAGCCAACAAAAATACGGTACCATCCAAGGATCCCTGTCTTTGTCAATATGATTCAATGTGATTGTTTAGATACATCAAGAGGCTAAGGAAAGAACAACTTTCAACTGGTTCAACTGCGCGGCACATACGAAGCCTATCCCAGTGACAAACCGAGCCCGCCTGCATGACAGTTGAAGCAGGGCCCTGCACAAGGTGCCAGCAAAAAATCTTCCAGCCAGTCCAACATGATCACCTCAGAAGCCAAGAGCACACGACACAGAGCGAACGAAAATGGTGATACCGTAGATAGAGTACTGAGAACAAAGGGAAGTTCAGAGACCTGATGAAAATTGCCAACAGCTTTGGGCTAACTGGTTACAGAAACATTGTTCAAAAACGTCTGAAGGCGCCCCAAGCGCATTGGTTTCCCCACTGTTGAAGGAGGTGCGGAGCACTGGAACCCCCTGGCCGCCTTGATCTAAAAAGCCAAACAATGAGTGTACATCTCAGTCATCCGAACCTCCAAGAAAGCTAAAAGGATAAACCTAGTCCAACTAGACATGCCAACTAGGTGCATTTCCTGGCGACACTAGACCCAATGTGACATCATGCTCACCTGAAGAGTTGGAGGTGTGAAAACATGCGAAATCTGAAGCTCGGTATGAGCCATGGGTTTGGAGGAGGTTCTTCGCTGTAAAACAATAGATAGTCTGATGATTTGGGAGAAATGGATGGAAATGGGCCAATGGGGGGGACTTTTTCAGATCCAACTTCCGCGAAGCCATGCGCGACTCCATTTTTGCTTTGGCAGCATCATCTCAAGCAATCACCAGCAGGAGTTCCAGCCTCTGCTGGCTATGAGACCAAACCCCCTTGGTGTGACCCCAAAAATCAGTGATGATGAAGGGTTTGTTGAGCACCAACCAATCATAAGGGCTATTGGGAGGGTGAAATCATGCTATATTACATGTAATATATATATATATATATATTACATTTTTTTTATTATCATGTCAAAACTGCAAACAAATGTTTCCTTTTGCGTGTTCAAACAGCCACAGAACCCACTCCATTAGAGGTCTCCTCCAAAGACCCTCAAACCTACATTTGACTTTTAAGGTTGTAGCTAAGCATGGGATTGATCCGCCACTTCCCTCGGGGTGTGGTGGGCTGATGACAACGCCCCATTTTTGGGCACCTCTCCCACAAAGCAGGCCCATCTTTGAATTTTGAGGGGATGGATTCTGATAGCAGGATCCTGTGGAGCGAGCCATGAGGAAAAAAAGCAACCAGTGAAATCAATCTGTTGCCAGTGCTGGCTAGACGTGATAGCCTTAAACATATTGGCCGCAAAAATGCGATGATTCCCAGCTATCACCAACTTTTGAGATCATCTCATCTATAGCTATAAATGTGATGTTCCTAGCTGTAAACCGTGCTATGAACCTCCATATTTACTTCGGGAATTTCCCCTGTTCGCCAAGCAGATCAACCCCGGGCAGCTTAGTCCAGCTTAGTCTGCAGTTCGTCACTGCCGGACGTGAGGCAAATGGATGGAAATAAATGGAAAAATATATGGAAAAGAACTGAGAACAGTCCATCATATTGTCCATATTTTCCAAATGAACATTCCATGATGACAAAAGAATTGAGAACATTGCTGAAAAGTTGTGAAGAGCAACAAATGACAACAGCCAGTCGTCCCAGTCGTCATCCCAAGGCCATGAAACCTCCCGGGCATGGCATCCATGGCATCGCTCCAGGCCCCTCAGCCAAAACAACTATGGGGGGTTCGGCCTGGGGGATCCCCAGTCGTCACCATGGTTGTTTCAATACTAAAATGGTCTGACTGGAGGATTTGGGATACCCCCATGACTTAGGACAATCAATATATATATAAATATAATATATATATATATATATAATATAATATATTCATTGATGATGATGATGATGATGATGATGACGATGACTTCGGTTTTTATGAAAAGTGGCCTCAACAAGCAGAGGTTGAAGCACCCAGTGGGCATAGGGTGGTGCGACATGTCCATATTCTGGGCACTTGGAGCGGGTTCCAAAAGTCCAGGGACCGTAGTGGACGAGAGATGCATGTAGGCTTACTGCACCACTGCCCAAACAACCTTTAGCTTGTACCATCTCTTATCCATCTCTTATCCAAATCTGTATCCAAGATCCGCACGTGGTTCACCATCAAAAATTAGGGATTTAATATGATTTCATGAGATATGAATGGGATCTCATCTTTTTCCACACAGATCCTCTGCAATGAATAGCCCTTTTTGACTCTCGCAGCTTGACCACAGTGACCTGCGACATCCCAGTCTTTGGGGGTCACTCCACCAGAGATGCGTGCCGTATTGGTATGTTTCGAGAGTTCAAAGCCTAAACCCACAGATTTGGGTCAATGTCAATGTTACCATCCGACAAACTGTCTCATCTACGTGTATTGATACTTGAAAAGGCAATTAAAAGGAGAAAGATTTGAATTGTAATTCATATCTCTCACCATTTCATGGCCTTTCTACTTGGTCTTCATGAGAAACACCTTCCAAGTTGTCACCTTGCTCAGCTCATGGTGAAGCTGGCATTGCTCCCCGGACCTGGCGGTTACATTGAATCTCTGAGTATCCGCCAGCCCAAGCTTCCCACCGTAAACGGCTGACTTATCAGTTGATTTCGCTTGAGGATCACAATAATTCTACAAGATACGGTGACCTTTTGCCACCCAAGTGACCAAAGGTCACTCTTCGACACCCATCCATGGTCACCCCAGCAAAACCAGGAGGAAAAGCCAGAAATTCCATCACCAAGCGGCACATCCGCAAGCAGTTCTCGGTGGTCACATTGTACTGCGCCACATTGGACCAAAACATTTTGGACGCTTGTGTGAAAATCCTCGGTGCGGACGGATGCAACAAGCAACCAGGTTCTGGAAGGTGAAGGAAACTTATGAAGAAATTAACCATGGAGCAAAGGTAGAAGTGGTAGAATAAAGACATTTTGGGAATATAGACCAATCGAGATTGAGACATTAATCAAGAAGAATGCGATGGTTTGAGGACATAGATACATCACCAAAGCATGCTTTCCCGCGTTCCAGCTAGGATTGCGAAGATAGATGTTCGTTGAAAAACCAATCCACCTCACTGATCTGAAAGTTGGGTGCATCTTTCCAGTGACAACTTGGGATCATCTCTGAACAGGTTCACATTTAGAAGGGCCCAACGACGCCCGTTGCTTGCAATTGGTCACCAAAGATCTCTGCACAATAAGACATGGTTGAAAAAATGTAACCATGCCAAAGCAACACACACTTCGAAGACACAACTACAGTTGGATCCAACCTAAACTCATGCGCATTGACTTTGCCAATGGTGGGTCGTTGAAGCAAATGTATCAATAGCACTGGCAAAATTGTGCGAAGAAGTAATGGATGTTTTTCACCAACAAATCATGGATATGTCGGAAGAGAACGTCGGGGAGACCATCAACTTTTCCATGATGGGTGGATGATCTGATGTTGGATCCATTCAGCATAGCATTTTTGGATGGCCCTCGTCATCAATTAAGAGCCAAGGTTCTGTTTGTCATAAGGATCTTCAATGGCATGGTCTGCTAAGAAATCCTCGTGCCAGGAGCCAGCATCGTGTGTTTCTTTGGGTATACATGTATTTAAATACATGTACAATACACATGATACATGTATGTCATTTGTACAATGATAATTAAAACATAAAAAAACAATAACAATAACAATAACAATAAATGATGTAGTTATAATATGTATATATATATATATATATATGTACATATATAGGTATATATATATATATATACGTATATATATATAATTATATAATATATATATATATTTATTTATTTATTTATTTACACGTCCTCATTGCATCTTCTCTGAGCTAACGCTGCTGCAAGGCGCCTCTTCTCTGAGCCACCTGTTCTGTCTGTTCGCTTCCTTTCCCCGCTATTTCCGTGGGCCAACTTTTGCATGAGCTAATTCAAGTCTTCTCAGGGCCGCCCCTTATTTATATAATGTTGCGTTCTTGAACCAGCTCTCTCTCTCTCTATCTCTCTCTTTAGCCCTTTCTCTGAGCATCCCTTCTCGGAGCTATCTCTGTCCTCAGCTACATACCTCTCCTTTGAAACCCGTCCCTGGCTAGCCCTTCTTCGAGCCACCCCTCATGCGAGCTACCCCTTCTCTGCACTATATACTTCTTCTCTGACCCAACACTTCCCTGAGCCACGTCTCCTCTGAGCCAACTCTTCTCTGAGCAACTACTTATTCAACTCTTGGGTCCTAGGTGAGCTACTTCTTCTGCGGACCAACTCTACTTCTTTTTCTGGGTCGACTCTTTCCTAAAGCTTATCACTCTAAAGCTAAAGCTTGCCAAATTTCGAGGTGCCCAATGAGAATCAAGATCCAACTCAAACAAAAAGTCCAAGGCAAAGGATATTCTTTCGTGAAATGTAGTAGCAAAAACCCGGCTGAACTGCGCTGAAAGCTTCGGAATAGTTGTCGTAGAACAGGCTCTTGCGCATGTTGGCAAACTCCACGGGCCAGCATTCACCCCCAAACATCGCGTGGAAGAGGCAAACTGAGAGATCCTTGCAGCCAGCAGGTATTGGGCGGTCATGGCTGGACTATTGTCATGGTGAACCATTTAGGGCATGGTCGGTCCACCAGTGACCCCAAGGAATTTGGGGAACCACTGCCAAATATAACATCACTTTGGGTCTGGCATTGATCATATACCCATGATGTACATTGATATACCAAATGTGTTGGTGAACTCCCCAGTGTTTCCTTGTAAAGTGCTAGCTAATTATCATTAACAAACATTGACCACGCCGTGCCAAGGGGCAAAATGGTCTGTCAGTCCAACAAAGCTGAATTTCTGAAGTCTCGCGAGGGCAAGTTTCAATGCTGCCGCCTGACCCAGTTGGTGCCAAGGATTTTTCGTAAGCCACTGAGAATGCCGCGGCCAATGGTTCCCATATTGGAAGTCCGGTTCCCATGTGGCTACAATTCTGAACGCTCGTGGTGAATGCCCGATCCCTATCATGGCTGAAGAAAAGAATTCTTGCTTCCATGGCATACACTGGGTTTGTGGGAAGCTTCTCGGGTTGCCATTCTTATAATTGATCTTCATGAAAAGCCAATTGAAGGCCAGCACACTGTCCCTGAACGTTTCCGAGATCTGCCGAGTGGCCGAGGGATCTTTCTTCAAGCATCTGCGACATTCACCGTGAAGGCACTGGGAATCTTTCATAATCCAATTGTCAAAATGCATCTCGCACCTCAGGAGATCTAACTCTGAAACCTCTATGATCAGCGGAAAACCATTGGGTTTTTCTGATGCTTGACAGAAAGTGGAAGACGATGTAAGGACACCTTTTTGGTGAACCGAAAATTCTTTGTGAATCTATTCTGCAGATTTCAAGACCCCATCAGCAGGTCTGAGGTACCGGATCGGATTCACATCATACATTCCGCTCAGCATTTTGGTCACAGTTCCTTGCGCAGAGAATACAGATCCCACGGCTGGGAAAATTGGCTTACACGGCAGAAGCACAAAAACCAAAAGTCAACAGAAAGAGAATGAAGTTTGACTGCAACATCATGCAATGGAATGTGGTACGAAAAAACGGAGTGCCAGAAGAACATAATCTAAAAGTTTCAAAGATATGAGATGAGATGAGATGAGATGAGAGCTCAGATGGCCATACATATGTATATTATATATATATACTACCAACAGATGGCAAAGGAGCCACCCTCTGAGTATATCAACGGTAAGAAAATCCAAACGACAACCAGCAGGCTCTCCGCACAGCTCCATCAGCTTATGTGGCTGGCCTTACTCTGTACTGCCTCGTTAAGGTGCAGTGATGAGATCACTGGCTCGCAAAATGAATGTAACATGGCTTCAATATGCTTCAATAATACACCAATGCTGCACGCGGATGGGAACATTCCCCCTGAAACAGAATTCCTAAAATCAGTTTCAGTAGAACTAACAATCTTCTCTAGCCAACATCAAGGACTCAATGATCCACAAACCGGTACCAGGACAAACTTGGCTGGTTACTCAAAATAAGATGGACGTGGTCAAAAGATGTCAAAGTAAAGTGACCAAATCTGTTGATTCCATGATCATTTCCATCATCTTCCAGCATTTTCCATCCATCTATTGGGCCATCACTCTCTCCAGAGTCGGGTCCTCGTGCTACAGCTGCAAATTTCTTGAGGTAATGCATCTGCCTGGAGTGGTTGTACTCCGATAACCTCGGAAATCCCCGGAGAAATGCTGTCACCATGGACCCCAAATGGATACACTAATGTTTTTGCCTCCAGTTCTTCCAGAGTCCTGGTTGATGAGTTTTGATGGGATCATATGGGATCGATGAAAACCTACGTTGACCAAAGGAAAATAAAGGTTTGGGTGCCCGCAACATCCCACAACTACATCTTTCAAGGGACAAAGTCAATTTTCAAGGAGAGCTATCTCAATGAGGATTCCTAATAATTTGGATGTCAGCCTGTGCTCGTCCATTCGAACCTTCCGTTGCCTGATCCGTGCATGTGAATCTCGATGTGGTTTCCCAATTTACCAATGTGAATAAGCATCAATCCAATCTAAGGATCCCACATTTACATCCATAGTTGTGAGTGATTTTCCCATGTTTCACATATGGATTCCATGTTGCAGGCCATGGTTCTATAATTCTTTACCGGAAGACATCTCCATTGGTTCGCCAGTTAAGTGAGACCGCGGGACGGATTGTCAAGTGAAGAAATGACAAAGTGGTTGTATGCAGAGGCCACACGTGCTTGCGGCGAGCGAAACAAACCCACAAAGTGCCCTGGACGTCCGTGATGGTCGATGGGGGTTGGATGTTGGTGTAAATATGGCAGGCCAACATTCGGATGGAAACAAACTATTTCTGAAGGTTTATGAAAACCTAAATACAATGCTAGGCATTGTTTATCGTTGGCTTTACACGAAAAGTTGCGGCACCTCATGGCACATGGAACATCATGGAGCATCTTGGAAATAATGGAATATCATGGAACATCATGAAACTCCATGTCACAGCCGGGCCTTTCCACTCCTGGAAATCGCTATCTTGGATGGGTCGATGAGCGCCCGGCTCCGAAGATCTATTGGTGGTCCAGAAAACATCAGGAAACCATTCGTGCATCGGATACTTGTATATGAAGAAATCCTGAGCCATTCGGAATTGCAGAACAAGGACATTCAGATGACATCGATCATCGATTCACCTTTCACTTCCCGCACCACCGTCCCTGAATTCACCATTGGGATTTGAAAAAGAAAAAAACCGCGCGCTGTGTATACCACACCTAAACATATTGTGCGACATACATGAACATTTGCAATATAAAAGATTGACAAAGGAATGAAAATATAATTATGAACAAGAAAATAAAGGAAAAACAAAGACATTAATACACGTGTTATGTATGTATTACAATCGTAGTCATCATCGCAGCAGCCGTGATGATGATCATCTGGATTAAATTACAACATTTTGCCTGCAGTGCATATCACGTAGATGGTGATCTAAAAATATGACTATTATAGATATATCTATCTAATATCTATCTAAAAGATGTGTGCATATATACCTGAAAATATTTAAGATTGGCTTTGAATTTTAAAAAAATGAATCGAGTATATTAACGTCGAGGCAATACATTCCTCTGACAAACTATCAGTATGCACTCAACATTCGAATATATCGCGTATATAGACAATATATATATACATACATACGAGTACAATGTAAATATAGATATATGGTGACTATATAGGAATAAATATGCTGCTATGCTGTATACACATATATAGACACACACAGCATTCCCTGATATGCAAATATGATATGCATAATGCTGAGCGAATAGATATCATGTTCAAAAATGCTCAATGGGTATCCCATGAACATTCTCTTACCGAGTAGCACGAGCGCCCTGCGTACCATTTTCACAGCTGTCTTCATGTGCGTCAGACACATTTCCTAAGCACCAGATGTTCATGTTCCAAAAACCCATTGAACTTACAAACTGCCAATGTGGTTTCAACATATCCCAACACCCCCGAAAAAACCATGCCAATAATTTAATGATCATTCTTCTGGATGGAATCTCAAACCTCAAACGCGCTTGAAACAATCAACAATTTCGGTCCCAAAAATGATGCAACTGAGCATTTTGAGGCAATCTCAATAGATGACTCCACATCTCAGTGGCAATAACCCATTCCGAAACAGCTACCGGGCGCTACCAGGCATCCGGAACAGCTGGGCATGTGAGCCAGCTCCGGCAAAGATGAATTGGCAAAATGTGCCAAGGTGGCTCCAAAGCTCGATCCGCCTGAGAAGGGAAGGATTGAGCTTTATGTAACATATGGGGATCTATGGGGATAAAATGTAAACCCAAGAAATCAAATTCAGATCAGTGGACTTCAACCAACTCTTCCCTTCACTTAAAGAAGTTGCAACGGACGCAGAGAATTTCCTCACAGTCAATGGAAACGGGCCAGTTTGAGCCAGGCCACATTTCATGATGTGAAACCAAGCAATTCTGGCCTAGGAATGAACACAGCCAAAGCAAAGGCAGCTTCCTACTAGGGATAAGTGTGGGCCAAAAAATAGCCACTTGTTGGTGGATCATGGTGTATCTTGGCATTCGAAATCATTCGAATGCCTTCATGAAGGGCACACCTTCAGGACCAGCCTTCCACAACTTGCTTTCCAAGATGCTTGACATCGAGACAAGTTCCTGGGCTGAACCATGGGGATATCCCCTCCAGCATTGGATCACCATGGATCACTATGGATCAACCTCCAAAGTCGCCTCCAATGGTCCAAATCACTTGGGTTTATCATTTGTGGTGGATCCAAAAATCGAACCGCGCGACTCTTCCATGAGAGCTACTTGAAAAAATGCCGTCATAGTGCCTCCCTACCCACTTGTCCGACAGGTGTCTCATGCCAGGCACACATGCTATTGGCCCCGCATGTTTCCTTCAGCCGCCGTGCACAGCTTTGAGGTTGGATCCCCAGATCTGGCCGCCAGCGCTTGTGATCCTTGGCGCGGCTTCCCGGAGTCGGGTGAAACTACCATGCCATGTGTGCTACCTGTGATCACTTTAGCACATAGAACATCTCGTGTGAATTTCTATGGTTCCTGTTAGAAACGATGTTAAGTTCCATTTTTCGGAGGTGTGTAATGGCTGTGTTGTTTGCAGGAGAAACTCTCAGCCCAGCATCGCGTTGTACCAGGGCAGCTGATGTGGCACCGCACTCGGAAGGTTCGCTACAAGGCACCACGCTGCTAGTGGCTACCACTGCCACCTGTCCGCTTTGGAAGATGTTCTATGAATTTCTGAATAGGTCTGCACATTGAACCAAAAAGGTAAAAGAACTTCGTATGGGCATATTATCCATTCATATGACACATATGATGTTCATGCATGTAATACTGCATGTACGTGATAGTATACACCGATAACATCTATTGCATAACATGGCGTGCAGTACACCCAAAATGTTTGACCCAATTGACACCGAATCTTGGCAAATCATGGATAATCATGGTGATTCCAACAACCAACACGAGTCACCCCATCGAGTCATCGAGTTTCCGCATGGAAAAACACCATGCGATGTAAACCTTCGCGATCTGACGATGTCAGCAAGACGGTGAACAAGATGGGTCTGGATCGTCTACAGTTCTAAACCATGGAAAGAATGGTTTCGGAATACATCTTTGATGCGGCAGAATTCTTTGTACGTGCTAGCCCATACCTGAACGAAGTTCGGAGGGACCTTCCCTCTGCAACCTCTGACCCGACTGATATTCACGCACGATCGGGGCGACTACCTGGTTTGGGTGTAGGGTATGGTATGGTGAAAAAAAGGAAACATACATACACACCTAGACATACACCCAGGTACACACCTACAATGAACCGGTTTTTGCCGCTCGTAATCTGAACTCCGTCTTTTGTTGATGGGTCAAAACCCCCGCTTCTGTTCACATCATAGCTGGAATTTATGATCCCCTAAAAATGGAAGTTGTAGGCAACTTGTAGGTATTAATCCCTAGCCATATGGCAGTGTGTCAAAACCTGGTACCCCTAGTGAACATCAAAATAGCTGGTAAATGGATGTAAATGGATGTTCATTCCACTAAAAATGGTATTAATAGGTATTGATCCCTAGCCATATTTCAAAAAATGCTCACGGTGACAATCAACAGCCAACATCTGCTGTGACCTGGAAAATGAATGCGGCGAAAAGCCGCAAACGGTATGCATTGGTGAGGTGTCGCTGCAACATCTTTGAGCAGCTGAAAAAAAGGCGAGTAGAAAAACAACACAGGGATGGATGTGTCTGAAAATGGTGGGGTGCCACCAAAATGTGCTTTTCAATGGGGAAACTAGTGATCATCCATGGGATTTGGGTGTTTCCCCTAAATTCCCAAAGAAAGCCGGATGCATAACATCTGGGAGATCACGAAATCTATATTTTAAAAAAAAAAAAAACATAATTCAACATGATGATGATACCCTGCCATAGCTCATTCCAGATGCCAGACGCGCAAGTTTGACACATCTTGTAAGTTCTTGAAGTTCTTGACCATTGGTCTGGATGGTGACACTGTGAATACTTCACTAGAACTGAATGGAATGTTTCAAGTTTCAAAGTATTTGGGTCAAATTTTCAGACCTCATCGCAGATTTTGGTCTATCTAGTACTAACCATTCATTTCCTACCCCTATTTTTGCCCATACCCTTGTGGTTTCCGGCATTGTGCCCAAGCCTGGTATGGCCGGTTGACCCAGGTCCCGCCCATTACCAGGGACAACACCAAGTTTAAAAAAAAGAAACTCAAAGATTGGCTTCGAAGATCCGAACAATGCTGCAATAAAAATCAAGACAATCTAATATCTATATGTATATATAGACACATCATGATACATATAGGTTGAATAAAACTGATGCCACTTGGTCATTTTCAACATCCTCAACTCAAGAATGCTTTTGGCCAAGTGACACAGCAGGGAGCTCTGGCCACTGCGGCGGTTGCGGCCGCTATGTCCTGCAGGGAGTGGGGCCTTGTTAGAGGATTCTTTGACCCAAAAACTATAGAAAATCAGTATGTCGATCATGGGTCAGAACTCTGGTGCCCTGCTGAACAGGAAAATGATCCTTTAAAATAGCTGGAAAATGGGGTTAATCCCGCCAAAATGTTAGAAGAGGTTTTGATCCATCCCCAAGTTCCTTCTATGTTTGGAGGGTTCATGAAATTTGTTGGCTGATAAATGGAGGAGTGAACAGTGAACACATCCCAGCGGTGACAACATTTCTTGTAGACCGAATCAGATAGTGGGGAAAACAAAGTGTGAGGACGTAGACGAAGAAATGGCCGGAGAGGAGAGAAACGGGATACCAACAGACCAACAACAGGCTGATCGCTCTATTTGTCTGTGGATTGCGGGGTCTGGAGGGCAGCCATTTTGCGACGGTGTTCGATATTCATCACATTTTGGGTCGCCGGACGTGGTCCATGGGTGTTGGTCCTTTCTTGGGATTGAACCACCCAATCACATGACTTCATTTGTAGAACAAGCATATGTGTTTTGGGATCTCAAGCTTTTTATAACGATCCTACATGTTTTTGTTGGGGGTAGATGGCCACTTAGATGGCCACTACTGCTGGAAAAGTACCATGACTGCGGATAAACCACCGACCCAGCTCTCCTTCAACGTCTCCGTCCGTATCCATGGTTCAGTTTGGGCTTTTTTTCAACATGAAGACCCCAGGATGTTACCAAAGAACCTCGAAAAGAGTAAGAAAATGCATCATGATGCATCATGCATCATGTTTTTTGGATGATTTTTGCATACTGGTATATACTGGTCACAAAAATCTTTGGCCAACCTCTGCTCACCAAATTTTGACATCCCATGCTTGTTAGAAAAATCCACCTGTTTTGGGCATCCTAAGCCGCCATGTTTCGTAAAAAGAAAGTTTCCACAGCGTCCTTGTCATGGAACCCCCCCTGCCTTGATCTGAGAAGGGCCATGCTGAAAATGGGCATCTCAAAATCAAACTGCGAGAAAAAAAGAACCAAGCCGCTACTTCAAGGATGCTTCCATTCAAGCAGTGGATGAAAGAGATCCCTTTGAATTTTTGCCAAGACTTTAGTGCTGGCAGGGAATCACATACAGCAAGCAAAACGAATTATTATGACGTGAAAATTTCAGATCTGGCTTCTCATAAATAAAAATGAATGACTCATAAAGTGGGATACTCCGGAATGGGGGTAGCACGAAGATCTGCTTTCTGCAAGGCCATGCCCAAGACAGATCCTAGCCCAGATCCTAGCCCGTCTCCATTTTTCGTATCCAGGCCATCTCAAGCAATCGAAAGTGAGATCGTTTCGCAGTTGCCTCTTGCACTGTGCGACAAGTCATTTGCCATCTCAGCTGAATTTCACATATCAAGACAATGTCCCAAAGGAGGTGTCAAGCCACTCTAGCCGCAGCAGCCAGAGCTCTTCTTCTTCTT
>Ga0126342_10009840_pt1 | contig 17121 bp, 11 predicted proteins | sample Cyp1metagenome_FD_92528 | JGI IMG/M metagenome (GOLD analysis project Ga0126342, IMG submission 92528) | Coral microbial communities from Lord Howe Island, Old Settlement Bay, Australia - Cyphastrea 1 metagenome | ecosystem: Host-associated > Invertebrates > Cnidaria > Coral ... | reverse complement strand
CTGTCCCAGGAACATCCTTTCCCCATTTTTTTTTGGGGGGGGGTGCAGGCCTGTACCATATATACGTTCTGACGGCTTGCCAATTCTTCCGGGGTCGGCGGCAGGGGCGGCAGCCCTTAAATAGTTTATATTTATGTTTACGATATTAATTAATTTATGTTGATATGGCTTCCGATCGTGGATTCCATCATCCGACCGAATCCCATGATTCACCAGTTGTCGCAAAAAGGCAGCCTGCGCGTGGTTCATATGGGGACCTTCATCAATAACCATATTAGTCTCTGGTACATTCACATGACTATATGTTGATATGTTCAATATAGATAAAATAGCAAACTGGCAAAGTTTCATAGAGGCTGGATCATGGGTTTAATAGCTATGGTAGTTTTATCGAACATCCACACTTTTAATAGTTTTTTTCAGATAAATCAAGTATAAATGGGCAAATGATCAATAGCAAACTGTTAGTTTACCAGAGGCTAGATCATTGGTTTAGAGAAAAAATTATATGAGAAATTCATTGATGGGCCATCAATAGCTGTATAATCTATGCATTGACCCATGGATTTATCATGTGTAGCACATATTCCATGAGTATGTTATGTCAAGCTGCTCGAGTATATACTGTCAACATTCATATCAAGCTATAAATTTCTCTAATATATAATATTGGCTACTATATATCGTATATCCCGTTAGATTCACATTCCAATATATTCTGTTGATTTTCCGTTTAAGAAACACATCCTACTCTAATATTGGGTAGTATTCCCATGACATTAATCGTCCAATACATTCCTTTCGTATCTCTTTTGAGAAAAAAACGCGATATATTCCAACCTTACGCAATTTCGGCTTAAAAAGAAAAACATGGTGGGTTTGGGGTAACATTGATCCAGATGCATTGATCATTGGGAAGAACGCCCAATTTTTTTAATATCCCTAGTTTAGATGGTTAAACAGTGAATGAATTACTTGGTTATCCCTATTGGCTGATATATACCCACTATATCCCTATTATATATATATTACTGTACATATTATATCTATAATAATTTGATATAAATATACATAATTATATATTCATGGTTGCTTTAGATTGGGAAATCCCTATTTTCTTGGATTTGCGGATCCGGAACTCTGGTTGGTGGTATGCCTACCTACCCCTCTGAAAAATATGACGAATCGTCAGTTGGGATGATAATTCCATTCCCAATATTAATGGAAAGTCATAAAATTCCATGTTCCAAACCACTATATTAGTCAGTTTGGATGATAATTCCCAATATGGAAAATCAAACATGTTTGAAACCACCAAGCAGCTTTTGTATGATTACCCTAAGGTAAATATACGAGTACGGTATGTAAATATCTACCCAAAAGCATTTGGAGGTTTACTAACTTGGATGATTTTGGGGTACCCCCATGACTTAGGTAACCTATGGAAACGTCCATTTTTAATGGACATTTCTGGAAAAGGAACCACATCCAGCTCCAGCTTCTTCTCTTCCGCCCCATCCAGCAATTGCAGGCCACTTTGCCAGGAATCAAGGGTGCCGCCTCAGCAAAGGGACCCTGCCAAGTCAGGAGGTCCCTACAAACCTATTAATTAAGTTTAACTAAGTTTAACTAGCTACAACTTTAACAAAAATACTAGTCACCAATATTTTTAGAGGTTTCAAATTTGACTTGGGAATCTTTCCAGATTCTTTCTAGTCTTACAGAAATTTCTTCAGTTTTTTTTTCGTAAACCAGGAAAGATATGGAAAATCCACCATGAATGTAGATCATGTTCGAACGGGAAAGCCGTGTATTTCCATTGCGATGTTAGCCTACGTGAGAGGACCAATGATGTCTCTCCGAGCTTTCCACCTCTTGTTTTTGCTGAAGAATCCCAATTTGAAAACCCAACGGGATTTACAGGAGCCGAGATTGCTGGCTTCCAATGAACTAATCTATGGTTGATCAACTTGATACGCATGTATTGTAGACCACATCATATTTCTGATTTCTCTAGGTTTAACCAACCAGACCCGTCTTCTTGGCTACATACCAAGTAATTTAAAATTGCCAATCGTTTATGGTGGGCTCACAAGTTTTCTGGGTACATAAATCCCCCTGACTTACTCTTGATATGTTTCTTGGTGAACCTAACATGACCTACGTACCCTTAGGTATTCAAATGCTTGAACATCACTATGTTTGAAACATCATCTGAAAATACCATCATTGATCTTGTAAGCGCGAGCATTGTCCAATCTGTGCTTGTTTGAGAATAGGGCAATCCCCAATCCATCCTCTGATCAGTCTTCATTATTTCCACTGAATGGCCTAATATATTTGGGGTTAATCTCCATCCAAATATCTATAAAATCTACTAGTTCAATATCATTCAATATCCACTATATATAATAATCCATTGATATCCACTCATATCCCATTAAATCACCATGTCAGCCCATTGTCTTCCCCATTACACCTCCCTTAAGCATTCTCCAAACCGCTTCTCCAGGCACAATGACTGATCTTCGACGTGAGCTGCTTGACCGCGTCCCCCGAACGCGACATGGAAAATGCTGAGCCGAGAATGTCTGCGGAGATGGGAAATCTCCACGAATGTTTACCATGTCGTACCCGCTCGAATGGGGATGATCATAGTTCATCATCCCCACTCAATCACTATATAAACTAGTCATCAGTCTTAACAACAACTAGTATGATGAACTGGTTACATCATGACTAGTTGTTGGCATACATAGTACAACGGTGTAACCAACAACTAGTCATCAAACACAACGGAGGCAACTGGGCACTGGCTATGTTTTTTTGCGCAAACAATCGTCTTTGTGGGTTCTACTATAAAAACATATCATATCATATCATATCACATCATATCAGATCATTTTGTACAATTCATAATATATAATAAACTAACATAGAATAATCTAATATAATAACATAAAATACAATATAATATAATATGATATAAAATAATAAAATACAATATGATATAATACAATATAATATATTAAAAATGTGTGTATATATATAATATAGTATAATATGACACAATTTAAATGTGTAAACCCAGCAATAATCCTGCAGCTTCGGATGGCAAATTTGGGGATGCTTTCTTGCCGGACCGTATGAGTATCTCTGAATCACAAAAGCAAGCCAAACAGTTATAAGCTATTAAAGTCGAAGCATCTACCACAAGTATACATATATATACATATATATATATCTAGTTGGTGGTATACCTATCCCTCTGAAAAAATATTAGTCGGTTGGGATGATTATTACAAATATATGGGAAAATACAAAATGTTCCAAACCACCAACCAGATTTATATATATATATAGAAAAAATATTCAAAATCCTGAAGTATTGGCCATATCGCGGCAGAGTTGTCTCCGCTACAATTTGTGGCGCATGTCATTTCGCATCGACGTGGGGCATCCCAATCTCCTGAGGACAATCTACGGGTGATATCCCAACTGTTGAGGGTTACCATACTTCTCACCATTACTGTTATGAGCCCAGTATTTTCGAAAAACCATCATTAATTTTATAGTTATTGGCATGTATTAGCTATACCCACTAAACACCCATGATATTCACACATTCCCGCTTTGTTACCATAGCTCCACCCAGTTTTCAAACCCCAGCAAGGCACCCGTCCTTGGTCGCCCAAAGCATTTCCAGACAGGTTCAGCTCGGTATACCTGCGGAAAACTGCAGGAAGCTAAGGGATTCATGAACTGTTCAGCTGGGTTTTTCCCAGAGAACTTGTAGGGAACAAATCATCCAGTTAAAAAAAAAGTAAAAACCCATATAGATCCCATAGAATCACCTTTTTCATCGATTTTCCCATTATCACCACTAATTCCAAAATATAAAATTGCTGGGAAACTGGTGATTCTCTGGGATTTCATGGGATGGAACGGGTAATGTCCAGCCGTCACTGGGGTGAACTAAGCCACACATCCTACTCAATAGTCTTAGTACTTTTACGCGCAAACACCCCGTTTCGCCCACACTCTTCTTGTCTTGGGAAGATCAACAAAGGTATTAGGGAATATAAAAGTCCCACCCCCGTCAAACTTTACATTCATTTTACATTCATTGAAGATCTTCAATAAGAGTTTAATTCTCCCACCCCCGCTAAACTTCTACATTCATTGAAGATCTTCAATAAGGGTTTAATTCTCCCACCCCCGTTAAGCTTCTCATTGAAGACCTTCAATGAGGGTTTAATTCTCCCACCCCCGTTAAGCTTCTCATTGAAGACCTTCAATGAGGGTTTAATTCTCCCATCCCCGTTAAACTTCTACATTCATTGAAGATCTTCAATAAAGGTTCAATTCTCCCATCCGCGTTAAACCTCTACATTCATTGAGGATCTTCAATAAGGGTTTAATTCTCCCACCCCCGTTAAGCTTCTCATTGAAGACCTTCAATGAGGGTTTAATTCTCCCACCCCCGTTCAACTTCTACATTCATTGAAGATCTTCAATGAGGGTTTAATTCTTCCACCCCCGTTAAACTTCTACATTCATTGAAGATCTTCAATAAGGGTTAATTTTCCCACCGGGGTTAAACTTCGATATTTGTTGAAGATATTCATTGATGATGATGATGAGGATCATGATGGTGATGGTGATGATGATGATGATGATCATGATGGTGATGGTGATGATAATGATGATGACGATGATGATGATGATGATGATGCCGATGATGATGATGATGATGATGATGTGGTGGAACAAACCCGCACAGGTCCCTCTGCTGCGCGTTCTGATCTAGAACATCAAGTTAACCATAATGCTAAAATATCATTTTTTTTTACCACGTTTTCAGCTCATACGAAGAAGGTGGGCCAACAGGCGCGGGTCAGACGAGGCGTTTGGCCGTACTTTTACTATTGTTTTACATGTTTTTTGCGGATATGTGGAAGGTTTAGCCATGTCTTACTTGGCGTGAACATCACACATTTCACCTGCTCGAACCCCTATGTACTCTATCTATGGTATATCAACCCACGTTTGAACGCATTTGAACATTTTTTAAGGGGTAGATGGGTAGATGTTACATAATATACCCTCCTGGAATTCGACAGAACAATGAACAATGGACAAATTCCATTAAATCACTTTTTTGTCCATTGATATACCATGATTTTTTCAATCACCATGAAATCACAATTTCTTCATATGTTTGTCCATACATATCCCATTAAATCATAGATGCCATGAGCTCAGGACCCGCTTTCAGCAACGGCAAAACCACCTGCTGCAAAATGACAAGGTCAAAGCCACAGCCTGCCATCCAGCTGAAGAATTCCCTCATTTTCATGGGATTTTGATGCGATTTCAGGGGTTTCAATGGGGGATTTACCCAACTTGGGAATCAAATGTGGCTGGGAAAATCCGTCAACACAATGGAAGTTGTTGCTAGCTGGGAAAATCATCAAACTGTAGCTGGTGGATTGATCACGGAGGGAAAAAAGTGGTGTTTGACCACTCTCGAAGGGAATTCAAAAAGACTGTGAACGGGTTGTTTGACATTTAAAAAGGATGGTCTTGCTGCTGAAAAGAATTGTGCAAGTCGTTTTTTCGTCATCCCGAAACTTTCCGAAAGAGTCTTGGAACCCCTGCTGGCTCATGTCCATCCTGAAATGATGGAATAATACGCTTTCATAAGACGGAAACGATCATTCTTTGTTTTATATTCATATTCCCATCCATGCATTTAATCATATTTAATCCCATCACCCATCACCATTCATTCTTTGAATCTCCCACTGCATGGGACATCACAATCAAACAATTACACCGCATTCCACAAGGGTTACTGGGAGGGTGTGAATTCTTATCATTTTGCATTTTCACCAAAACATGTTTTGGCAAACATGACTCACCCATGCAATTCATTGGTTAACGCCTAATGTTTCCGTGGTTCACCTCGTGTTTCCGTGCTTCACCTCGTGTTCTACTTGTGAAATCATGGTCAAGTCCATGCTTCAGCCCCCCATTTAACCTGGATTCATTTGGTAAAACCAACACCAACATTTTATTTGCAAACTCCATTTCCGGCGGATCACTTTTGTAATGGTAGACTATGGTAAACCCCACTGTCTGTTGGATAGTATGACGGATGGTTGGTAAATCATGGTAACTCCTCATCTCTCTTTGGTAAATCCTTCTTTGTTTGCGTGTACTGTTTTTCAGACATGACGTCTCTTGGAGTTAAATCATGTACTGGATCCTGAAAATTACCCTCTGGTTATGACTAACATAGCCATGGGATAGATGGCCTATGTATAGGTGGTTTACCTATTAATAGCATGGTGATATCTTTCCATGGCAGACTGTTAGTCATAACCAGATGGTAAATCCAATGCCATCCCCCCATTCATATGTAACACCACCCCCGGAGTCACCATTGGTGACTAACAAGGGAATCGTATGAAAAACAGCACATCTGTGGGACCGTGAAATAATACACAGTTTTCAAGCCCTAAAAACCAGTAATAAATGGTTATGCTAATAGGGTTATCATTCCATAAATGATGGGTTATCATTCCATAAATGCACTAAAAACTGATTTACAACTTATAACTTATAACCTAAAACTGACCATGAACAAATAAATCACCATGGTTTAATAAGAGACTTACGACAACATCTAGCACATCTTATATATGGGGGCTGTTTGAGCCATCACACAAACGGCTGTTGGTAGTGTCAGGCCTTGGCGAAGTCCGGTCCCAGGTGCAACTCCTTCATCTTGAACCTTCAGCGCTGGGCGATGTCGGGCCGTAAGGAAAAATGCTGAAGATGCCAAAAACAGCCAGTCAATTAACATAGGTAAATTGCCGAAGCAGGAAACATGTGAAGGAAATAAAAGATAGACCCTGCCAGGGGTTGGAAGATATGATTTTTTTACCGGTCAGTGTGTGATTTCTACCCTCCGGTAATTTAACATAACTATGGAAAATCACCATGCTATTAATGGGTAAATCCACTATTTCTATGGCCATTTTCCATAGCTATTTTGACATAACCAGAGGGTATATGAGTTCTCTGTCAGTCTGTGTATTTGTAGACGTTAGTATCATTTCATAGCCAGCCCCAGCCCCAGCCCCAGAGGTTCCGTTTCAGGTGCCGCGCGAGTTCTCGGCACAATTTGCAAAGACCTGCCAAGGTGAGACACTACAGTGACTATCAAAGCACGACTGTAACAGTTTGCTATATGGAAAATTGATGAAAATGGATGAAAATGGATGAAAATGGATGAACATGGCGTATTTATAGATAGTTCTAATGTGGGGGAAACAAGGTCATAAACCACCCAGGACTGGGAATGGTTTATACAAGCCATAAAAATATGGTGATTTTGTGGATGGTTTATGGCAGTGCTTTACCCACATTACGGTGTTTTACCCGCATCTGAGGGTCCAATCCATGGGGGTACCATAAAATCATCCGTTGATTGGGAGTTTCCATGAAATAAACCATCCAGCTATTGGGGCACGCCCATTTGTAGAAACCCCTGATAAAAACTAGGAAACGCTAGTCCATTAAACCAATTAAACCAACCAAGGGCTTATTGAACATGAGTTATCATTGCACAAAAGTGGGGGGATACCAAGCTTCCACAAGTTTTTCTTCAAGGGCCATGGAGGGGAAGAGTATTCCATGTATTCCATTCAGAATCCAGCCGAATATTTGGATATAAAATATGTATGTATACATTCCAACAACATGAAATCAAATGTAATAATGTTCCCCTCCAGTACTCTTCCATTAAATATACAATACCAGTATTTTATGTAATGTCAACCCTGGATTACTAGACCATACTAGACCCTATAGGCTGTTTAATTGGGCTAGCATGTAAGCATCAGATTATCACAATTTGGGAAGTACCCTTCTAATCAATAAACCATGATTTATTAATCCAGGGTTGACATTAACAGTGAAATCCAATGGCAAAACAAACGAAGATCAACCAGCAAGCAGATCCCACATGGTTATCTCCACACTGGACTGTTCTATCATCAGAAGGTCCCTCTCAAAAGTGTGACTACCAGGAAAAAAGCAACATTACCGTTAAATTCTATATGGGAATGTCTGAAGATGGAGATATATCCCACAAATGATGACCATAGGAAAAATGATGATTGGATTTTTGGGGTAGCCTGTTTTCAGAGAAACCAATTTTATCAACACCTCAGTTCCAGACACGCCCTGTGGCCCCAGGCGTATTCAGCGAAGCGCTGCTGGCGTTCCTTCGTCGCTAAGATGTTTTGGTCTCGACCTATGGCTGCGCAGAGAAACATGGCGCACAGTTGGGGAGGTTCCACCCAAGGGAAAAAATGCATGATGGACAAATGTATATGTATATATATATATATACGTATAAATATATGTGTGTGTGCGCTATGATATATATATATTATGTATGCATCTATGTGTCCACAACAACCACTTGGGAGTTTAAAGCGCCAAAAAACCGGATCCAAACACAAGGGACGCTGACAGACATGTTTTCCCACCAGCAAAAAATGAAAATTTCCCCACCAGAATCGTGGCCGACTTTTGGGGGCTCATTGAAACTGGACCATCAAACTGTTTCCAGACGCTTTGTGGGAAGGATCACCGATCAACCCTAGATCCATGAAAGGGAGATCCTCTGATTTAATTGACATTGTGATGGCCTTTACTTTGGTTGCATGGATATAGAGCTCAGAAAAAACCATGTCAAAAGCACAACTGAGTGTGGTTTGCACATAAGCATATGTGTGCAACGGAATGGTTTTTCACGTGGTCATCAAGATCATCAAGGGTCCTAAGTCCTAAGTAACGTTCGAGCTACAGACGCTTTTTGCAGGGTCCAGGGATGTTTCTATCCGGAAATGTGATTTTCCTGCCAGCCAGAATATTCACAATGAATCACAATGACACATTCTGGGTGCGCCAAATCAGGGAAATTAAATTCAACATTATAGCCACCCCCAAAAAGAATAGAAATGTGTTTCCAGGCGGTTACATGATGTTTAATACGAGTACTCCAAATACATATTTCCAGGTTTCCAACGTTGCTATCCTTTTTGGGGATAGTATTGTTGCATGCAATCCGACCGCAGATTCGGCAGCTGGATCATGCTCAGCTCCATGCCATGTAGCTACAAGCTGGTGGACCCCCAGTTTTAAGTTGGGTTAAACCCATCCAACTATACATATAGACATTCTGGTAATCAAACATGCTAGTGGAACATCTCCCATTTATAGATGTTTTTGTTTTTTCGTTGTTCATTTTATGAAAATTTCTCATTGCCACGTTTTTCCTGGAGGGTAACGAACCAAACATCTGACCTCCACTGCAGCCAGGTGACACTTGGCTGCGAGCATGGCGCTCAGCATGACGTTGGGTCTGGGCGTCGGTTTCCCATGTCTGACAAGCCAACTTCTTTGATTTGTTTGTAGCGCTCCCCGAAAGAACAAAAAAAAAAGGTTCGGAACATGACAAATATGGTAAAAGTAACTATAGCCGTAATTATACTAAGTCTGATGATGATTGACCTTTCTAGCTGTTTTGGAGATCACCAATGCTATATAATGTCGAATTTCACCGAGCCATTGTTTCAACTTCAGGCTTCAAAAATGGACCTTGCGCAAAACCTGGCTTCAAGACAACTTCCAGGGATTACGGAAACGGAGACTGTATGGGTACATTGTGGACAATTCATAACTCACCCTCTGGTAAACTAACATAGCTATGGAAAATATTCAGTTTTAATAGGTATAATATCAACTATAAATGTGCCATGTTCAATAGCTATGTTAAATTACGAGAGGGTAATCAATGAAAAATAGGCCACCCCAATGTATCCATTGGTTGGTCATCATTTTCCTGATATACACAGCCGAACACTTGCAGCGTATGCTAACAATTATCAGATACAGCCAAAAACTATAATATCCCAATATCTCATACAAATTGATTGGCTAGCTATTTATAGACCCAAATAGTATGATATCAGATACAGCCAATCAATGTTATATATCATAATAAATATTATAGCTAGCTATTTCCCAATACAAAATATCCTTACTAATGCCCCCATAGAGTTCGATGTCGTTTTGGTTCAATCAAACTACTCTAACAAACTATGTAATATAGCCAGGGAACATTGGTCATTTATACTGGTTGGAGGTTTCAAACCCTTTGAAAAATATGACTTCGTCAGTTGGGATTATGACATTCCCAACTGAATGGAAAGTCATGAAATTCATGTTCCAAACCACCAACAAGTATATAAAATCACCATTTTCAATGGGTAAATCATCATTTTCAATGGGTAAATCACCAACCACCAACCAGTTTACCTATCAAAAAAATGTGAATTTCCATAGCTGTTTCCAGAAATCTCAGCTCAAATCCCACCAAAACTCCAGCACCATCTGAGGCTCATGCATTCCCAGCACCTTGCTCAACGGAAATGTTTGAATCCACCAAGTTAAGCATCATCTTTTAACATACAAATCCACATACAAAAAAACAGCATGTTTCATGGTGTTTACATCACAGAAAGATACATCAACCACCATTTTTCTACGAACAAAAACACCATTGGCACCTCGGAAAGATCCAGGTAGCGCGGCAAGGGCGGCGCCAGATCGGAGTCGTCGTTCTTCGACTGGCGCTGTCAGCACAATGCGAAAGGATCAGTGTAACTGTAGCAATTATGATTAATCTACATACTAATAGTATTAATTATCTAATATTGTTACTAATATACAATATACTATGAAATCTATATTATATAGTTCCAATGATGGTTTGTTTGATAGTTACTGATATATACTATATAAAATATATCTATCTTTGATAGTTTCTAGTTACAAATATAGTTTTTACTAACATATCTATATCTAAATCTATATATATAGGGTAACTATAGTAACTAGAATCATTATATTGATATGTAGTTAAACACATACTATATATAGTTCTAAATTATCATACATAACTATTAGAGTACATTGTAGTTACTATAGCTACTATAGTTGGGATATGCACATACATATGTATATATATATATCTACATAATAGTAACTAACATATTACCAGAATAGTAAGTATATGTAAGTATCATCGCATCATTACTATACGTACCTAACCATCGTTGGTTTACGACTCTACGACTATGTCAAGTCGTGTTTTTGCTGGTTACCCTCCCGTAATCAAACATGGCGCCATGGGAATCCCCCAGCGAAATGGAGGATTTTCCAGGAAGCCGTGTTTGAGTACCAGAGAGTACTAGTAACTACAACAGTATTATAGTAGTAACTATAATCACTATGCTTACCCAACTTTACATTAATGTTTATTTATTTTTTTCTGTCTACATATGTGTCATGTAATAAGTCAAGTATGTAAGCATATAAGTTCATTATAAACCATTACCCACACTAATATCTACACGTTTATGGTTAACCATTATATACATAAGTTGACTATAATTACTGGGAAACAAGTATACATATGTAGCAAATGTACCATGTGTAATGTGTATATGTCATGGAATAAAACAGTTGGGAAAGTAAGCCGAATATCTACCCTCAATTCAATTTTCCTCATTTGGAGCTGAGTTGTGGTCCGAATCAGTTCGCTATCGGTCAGAAAACATCTCCACGATTCTCCATGTTTTCGTTGGCTTGTGCATGGTTGGCCTCAAAAGAAAACTACTAAGACTCATGGGGCATACCCGCATAGCCTTCGGAATAGGGCATACCCCCTGTGGTATTGGTAGGCTAGACCCCGTAGTATTGGTATACGGATTGTTGGTGTATTTTGATGTATTTTGTGTATTTAAATATGAAGAAAGAGAACTTAATTTTGTATTATTAGGTAATTATACTATACACACACACATATATAATATATATATTCTATAGATAAACAAATCAATATTATGATGAATTTCGACCCAGTCAATCTTAATGTGGTAAGCCAACATTAAATAAAGACCACCACCAACACCACCCTCGCACACCTCTGCCTGGAGTTTACAGCCCTTGGCCGCTCAACCAGGTGGGCGTCAAGAATCGTTTTACGATCTATGCATCATCGGAGATATGGACATGTAGTAGAGTATTGATACGAATAGATATTAATAGATATTAATAGAGACTAATAGATATTAATAGATGTTAATATATAATAGATATGAATATATATATATATATATTAATAGATATTAATATAGATATTTACAGATATTAATAGATGTTAATAGATATTCATAATATTATTAGAGTGTAGTTTACTCAATGCCTTACAGAATCCCCAAGTCATCGACATAAATATGGGTGCAAAATAACCATCACTTTAAATGGAGAACAAAATGGTAGCTTTATGGCTGGCTTGCCAACATCAGAGGATTTGACATGGCAAAGGACAAATCCAACATGGCTCGGGCGCCAAAGACTTGGCAACCTGTCCCATCAAAACACGCCCACTGGGACCGTCACCAGCATCCCTGTTGGAGTTTCATCCAGCTAGGACGATCACCCTGAAAATCGGTTGATGCTGGTTGCTTTATCATGGGATAAGCTGAATCCCCAGATTAATCCGTGGCTATACATATATTTACCTCTATATCTGCGAAATTATCTCCAAACTCAACCGTGCATCCAGCATTCCATATTTGATGCCAGCGCCTGGCTGCTTTTTGACACCGAAAATCGGAAAACCAATGAGAACCATCATTGCATTTCTGGGAATCCTTGGGAATGAAGAATAACAAGTACTTGAAACACCATGGAATATACTGGCTGTGTTCCAAGTCAAGAGTGCTTAGAGGATTTAAAATGCCCAACCTTGTGAGTGACATCCTCTTTTTTTGGGTGGTAAAAACCAGGAAATCACTTTATTTGCAGGTAAATCCCGATTTCTTTTGGTTAGCACCCGAGCAAATATGTGAAAAAAATGCTGACAGGATAAATCATGCTGAATCTCAAATGGGTCTGTCTGAAAAGGGGTGTGCCCCCCTAAGGAAGCAATCACTTTTTTTAAATGATCCCCGTTGGCTAATGGATGTGAATGGTAGGTACCCTTACCCCACCATTTCATAGACATCTGGTTTATTTAATGGTGGGTTCTTCCATTCCATAGAGCTTCAATCAAGGGGGATTTTGTTCTTTTTACTTGCTGACGACCAGCACGTAGAATCGGGGGGTTTCCAATTATTTTCAGACAAACCCAAATTCTGATAGTTAAATTTATCCTTTGTTTGTTTATATCATCTCTGGTAATTTAAAATAACCACTGCAAACCACAATTTTTAATTAGCAGGGGGTACTCTCTGGTAAAGTAACATAGCTATGGAAAATCACAATCTTTTATAGGTAAATCAACTAAAATTGAGCCATCTTCAATAGCTATGTTCAATTACCGGAGGGTATCTGCCACGTTTTTTTCCACGTTTTTTTCGACGTTTTCGGTGGGTTTCGGTGAGAATCGTCGCTGAGCCCTCCAGGCTCTACTCAGGACCCAGTCGTGGGAGATTCGTCGCAATCTCGGCGCTAAGTGGCGGGGCCGAACCCTGGTGAGTAAGTCCCAACCCCCGTGCTGTCTCATGTATAAATGGTTTACTACAATGTGAGGCCCCCAAGATAGTTAAGTTGGTGCAAATAACTCCCAAGATAGTTAAGTTGGTGCAAATAACTCCAATAACTATGGTCTATGGTACTTATACTATAGTTACTGGGGATTATAAACCAACTTACTGCATAACTGGGGGGCCTCACATTGTAGTTGAATCAGAATATGGTTTATACTATACTTATCTCATGATATATCCCCATTAAGATTGTAGAATTCACAACACGTGAACTGTTGGTTTGTAACCCAATGAACATATTGCATATACCGATAGACTGTAGTTAACCAAGTAAACTAATAAGACAACAAAACAATTTCGTCAACTGGGGCGCAAGTGCCCTATCTATGAAATGAAATTCACTGAAACCAAAGCCCATTGTATATGAATATGCATATATATATAATACCCCCTCCCTAAGATCCATTTTTGAAGCGGTTTGCACTGAGTTTCAACATATAGATGAGTATAGGGTGGTTCGGATCGGAATACATCCAGTCATCCAGCTGGAAATCAACCTAAAATGACCAGGTACAACCCCATGTTCATGTCGCAAGTCACTGTGAGACCATCTTCTTGTTGGCATTGTTTTTTCGCCAGATGGCTTGCAGATGTATGACATGTGGGTCAGTTACATCGCCAAATGGCAATCTTAATAGAAATATGATGATACCGTTTAAATAACAATGTTCAAACCTCACCAATGACAAACCATTCAAATCATGATACCCATCCAATTGGATGCATATGATACACTGACTGTAGATGATGGTGCTCATATGATACACAAATAAAAGTGGATACTGCAGATCATGGTACTGTAAATGCCACTGGGATTGAGGGAACCGCCCATTTTCAGTCAAAAAAATGATCATCAAAAACGATCATCCAGGTCTGCAATGGTCGTCATTGCGCACAAACTGCACGTTGATTTAAAACACACAACAAGCGACTGCATGCTGATTTGGTGTGAAAAACATTGAATAACTTCCAAGAATTGGCAAACATCCAGAATCATCCAGAATCCAGATTGCAAAATTAAATCTAATCAGTCAATGCATTTTTTCTTATTTTTTCGTTCATCCTCACTTGGCCTCATTTGGGCAGTGTGACGGTTGGCACTGAGCTCCCCCACTCAGGGGCATAGTCCCTGAACTTTGAAGGGAATTTGAGGATCAGGTGGGACAGGGGTCACATTCGCCCCTACCTCAATTACCTTTCTGCTTAATAATTCATTCAACGTTTTAGGGTTTTAAACTGGGGACAAGGGACAATCAATTAGGGGGGACTTGGGGGCATTGGTTAGGGGGGACCAGGGTCACTTCCCTGTCTACTACGCCATTCAACCTTTTAGGGTTTAATCTGGGGACAAGGCTCAAGGGACTTGCGGACATTGGTTAGGGGGCACTCGGGGCATTCACCTTTCTATATTAGGTTGAAAGATCCTTGAATTGCATGTTACAAAGTAGCATTCAGAGCGTAGCGGAAGTTACTTGCAGGGGATGTTACACCATAGCATCCAGAACGTATTTGAAGTTACTGGAAACGGGTGTTGCAACGTAGCATCCAGAACGTCTTGGAAGATGCTTGGCACGGATGTTACAACATAGCATGCACAACGTTTTGGAAGTTGCTTGAAATGGTTGTTGCAATGTAGCATGCAGAACGTCTTGGAAGACACTTGAAATGCATGTTACAAAGTAACATCCAGAGCGTTGTGGAAGTTCACAGCGTAGCCTGCAGAACGTCTTGGAAGTTGCTTGAAAAGGATGTTAGGGCTGACTGTCACAATTGGAAAATGATCCTTTCCCACCTCTGAAACTATTGCGCCTGCCACGCAAAACGAGGTCGAGTCACATTCGCCCCTACCCTAGGGTCAGCTGCACCCCTACCTCCACCGTCAGTATACGGGCAAGTGCGACCCCACATGAGGTAGGGGCAAATGCGACCCCTGTGCCGGATCAGGTCCGTTTCAACCCGAAGCATTGCATGTTTCGATACTTGCGAAAAGGCTCAGCGTTCCCTCTTTGTATGTCCACATGGTATTTTTGTGAAGTTCCAACAATGATGACTGTTTACCAAACACGAGTAGAATCAAGTAGGAGGATTTGGGATGTCGGGGGCGTCACCAAATTTGAAATCTGGAGCTTGGTTTTAAAATCCCAAAATTTGCTGGTTAAAAACACTGTAATAATCTGTAGTATAGTAACCCCAAAAAAGAATCGACAAATAGAAACGATTTCCAGGATGGTAATCCGATGATGTTTTCCCCATAATTTCTATGGGTTTCCAATGGCTTCCAGCTTTTCGGACTCTTTTTGGGTGTTGCTCCGTGCATAAAATTCTTGGGTAGATCTCCATATCCTAGGCAGCTTTCATACTCCACACAACTTCCAAACACAAGATGCACCAAACAGCAAACACAGGTTTTGACATGTAAGCAGAGATGGTAACAGCCAAAGATTCCATGTGCCGCAACTCCCACCCATCAGGCATCACATCCATTTTGCCAAACACCTGCGGTGAAGGATGTGGAACCAAGCACTCCATCCAAGCATTGCTCCTGAGCTTGTGGACATCAGTGTTGAGGGCCCAAAAGCCCATGTGGCACACAAAAGATTGCAGCTGCTCATGGCTTCCCACAGACCATGGGTGGCTGCCCATGGGGTTGCCATAATCCCTGCCAGGGCTGCTGCCGGACAGGCTTCAATAATGATGCTGCTTATCAAGCACACAAAAAAGTGCAGTTCCAGTTCCAGGCCTCAAAGTCCAACTCGCCCATTTTGAAATCCAATATTGGCCAAACCACCATTGGAGGGTGTTGGGGATGCGCTTGCTCACTTTGAAGCTAATTGCATCAGTGAAAGGTGCCCCCAATGCTGCCTGTGTAGCTGAAAAGAAGCAGGCCAGCTATGAGTGAAAACAGCCACAGCACAAAGCTTACATTGGTTGTGATGTTGTGATGCACATGTTTGCAAAAGAAAAAGGCACATGTACATGTGCAGTGAAAAGCCACTTCATTCAACCTTGCCTCCACCATTCTGGCAAGCTTGATATCTTTGGCTTCTGGCTGCCAGCTTACAAGTTTGGGCCAAAGGCACTTCAAGGTAACTTTGTCGAGCAAAGTTTGTAAAACATGTGTCACTATCACTCACTCTTGCAATTGGTCCATACATCGCAGCTTGCCTGGGTTCTAAGCAGAATCCAATGGCATTGACCAGCTTTCACCATGGTATTCTTCATGGTGCACCTGCAAGGTTGTAAATAAATAAATAAATAAAATATATATATATTTACACAAATGCACATTATCGAACGAAGGTTAGAAGTCAAACTTCCAACAATATGGACAGATGAAAAGCAGAGCAGGGCAGAGGCAGAGAGAAGGGAAAAGATTAGAAGAGAGAAGAGTAGAAGAGAAAGAGTCAGAAGAAAGAAGATGCAG
>Ga0126342_10009839_pt1 | contig 17122 bp, 22 predicted proteins | sample Cyp1metagenome_FD_92528 | JGI IMG/M metagenome (GOLD analysis project Ga0126342, IMG submission 92528) | Coral microbial communities from Lord Howe Island, Old Settlement Bay, Australia - Cyphastrea 1 metagenome | ecosystem: Host-associated > Invertebrates > Cnidaria > Coral ... | reverse complement strand
GTGTGGTGTGGTGTGGTGTGGTGTAGTGTGGTGTAGTGTGGTGTAGTGTAGTGTAGTGTAGTGCAGTGTAGTGAAGTGAAGTGAACTGTAGTGAAGTGAAGTGAAGTGAAGTGGAATGTAGTGAAGTGTAGTGTAGTGTACTGTGGTGTGGCGTGGTGTGGTGTAGTGTGGTGTAGTGTAGTGTAGTGTAGTGCAGTGTAGTGTAGTGAAGTGAAGTGCAGTGAAGTGGAATGTAGTGATCTAGTCTAGCTATGTATCTATCTATCTATCCATCTATCTATCTATCTATCTTTTTTCTATGTTTTTTCTATCTTTCTTTCTATCTATCTATCTATCTATCCATCTATCCATCTATCCATCTGTCCACCTATCCATCTATCCATCTATCTATCTATCTAATCTTTCTAATCTACCTAATCTATCTAATCTATCTAATCTATCTAATCTATCTCATCTATCTCATCGATCTAATCTATCTAATCTATCTAATCTATCTCATCTATCTAATCTACCTAGCTAATCTATCTAGTCTATCTATGTATCTATCTACCTAACTAACTACCTCACTAACTAACTAACTTACTTACTTACTTACTAACTTACTAACTTACTAACTTACTAACTTACTAACTTACTAACTAACTAAACTAAACTAAACTAAACTAAACTAAGCTAACTAACCTATCTACCTATCTACCTATCTACCTAGCTACCTAATTACCTATCTACCTGTCTACCTATCTACCTACCTACCTATCTATCGACCTATCTATCTGTCTGTCTATCTGCAAGTTTGAAAAAGAAGCTGCTCTGCGAGACTTCCAATATTTTTGAACTTGACAACATCAGAAGCGCAGCAATTCTGCGAGACTTCCTCAAATTTTGAACTTGACAACGCCAAAAACGAAGAAAATCTGCGAGACTTCCTCAAATTTTGAACTTGACGACAACGTCAAAAACGAAGCAAATCTGCGAGACTTCCTCAAGTTTCGAAGTTGACAACATCAAAATCATTCAAAAACGAAGCAATTCTGCGAGACTTCTTTCAAAAATGTAAAGTTGAGTGCAGAGCTGACGGCCTCGTACCAATGCATTTTGCGATTTTTCCACTCCGCCTGTCTAAAGTACTGGGCCTGCCACGAAAAAAATGATGCACGGATGCCAGGTCATACGAAGTGCTGCACCTGTCACGCAAAATCATCTTCCCAAAACTGAAGATCTGATGCTCCAAAATGCGACCCTTCTCAAGAAATCAGCGCCCTGACCTCCTAATATCTCTGATGATCATGTCTCTTGTACTGCGCCTGCCACGCGAAACGCATCTTTCCAGATCCTCTTCAAATGCCCCACGCCTGCCATCGTTTTTGGAAATGCTACAAAACCCTCACGTTGTGCTCACTTTTGACAAGGTGCACAATCCCTTGCGCCTGCCACGCGAAACGACATCTGAACGTCCAAAAGTGTCCGAACCCCAGGTGTTTTGACATGTTGACTTCCAAATGTGCTTCGCGCCACAACAGCGTGCAATTTTTCGACATCTCAACTTCCAAAAGTGGTCCGAGAATTGTGTGTCTTGTACAGACTTCCAACTGTGCTTCGCGCCACAACGGCGTGTACTTTTTCCACATCTCAATTTGCAAAAGTGGTCCGATGTTGGTGTGTCTTGTACGTTTTGAATTCCAACTGCGCTTCGCACCACAACGGCGTGCACTTTTTCCACATCTCAACTTCCAAAAGTGGTCCGACATTGGTGTGCTTTGTACATTTTGACTTCGACATGTGCTTCGCGCCACAACGGCGTGCAATTCTTCATCTCTCATCTGGCCACATGGCTCCGCACCCGCCGCTTTAGCGAGCCTACTTTTCGACCCCCCGGAGCCACAAATCATTGTTTCCGGACTTTCCTACCTTTTCGCGCAGCTGGATCTTCTTTTTTCTGAGACTTTCTCTTTTTTGGTCTTCTTCTTCTCTTCCCTTCTCTTCTCTGACTCTTCCCATCTCTGCTTTTCATCTGTCCATGTGTCGGAAGTTTGACTTCTAAACTTCCTCTGGTTATCACTATTATCAGTTTCATCCTTATTATCACTGTTGTCATGATCATTTTTCTATCATAATGATCACCTGTGTCGTTAGCCGAACTATTTTCATTAACGTTGTCATTCTTATCATCGTGATCTTGACTGTCAATATTAACATCACTATATATTAAGATTATCTTTATTGTCACTATTGAGATTACTATCAATATTATCCTTATGATCATGAGTGTCATTATTGTCACTATTGTCAGTACTGTAAATATGATCGTTCTTCCACTATTACCATTACCGTCATTATTACCATGATTGCCATTGTTACCACTGCTATCATGTTTCTTATTGCTGTTAGCACTATTAACACTAATACTGTTGACATTATTGTCATGTTTGTTGTTCTCCCTCTTGCGGGAACGTATATATTATAAGTATAAGTTTTCTCCATACATGCGCACATATCTGCGATACATATATACATATATATATAATAATAATAATAATAGTAATAATAATAGTAATAATAATAATATACATATATAAATAAATGTCTACTATATACATGTGCATGCAGGTATGTAAAGTATGCTATCTGAAACCCTAGAAACGAGCCCACTCAACAATCAGAAGCCCTCTTCCCACACCTGCAGGCCCCTGCCACACCTGCAAGTCCCTGCAGCTTCCAAAACACCAGACTGTGGATTGAACCTGCTTCAGGCACTTAAAGGATGTGAGAACTAGAAAGTGATGCTTTGCTTTGACTGCCTAGAACGTTTACATAACAAAACAGATGCCCTCTTGTGAACAGCATAGTTTCTTAATATGTATATATTCGGATAGGCCCCGGGGCTGTAACAGTGACCACAACTGGACAGCACAAACGGAGCACCGCAAAAATGTTCCAAATTAGGTTTATCTCTAATGAGAAGTCCCAACATATAGCCATGTTTCAAGTCAGATTTTTGTTTTTTCCCACTGCCCCTGCGGAAGCTGCAGCGCACCATCCCTATTTGGATGCTTCATCCAACCACTTCAAAGCGGGCTGGATGGCATGAAAGCTGCTACTGTCTGGATGTTTTGCTTCATGTGTTTTTACTTTCTTACTATTGTGTGTTTGATGAAAATACAGTAGAAGAGACACATGAATCATAACTGCAACCTTAAATTAATAAGTCACTGTTTTTTGTTCCAACAGTTTTCACTTCCTGCCTAGTGACTCCAAATCAAAGTTTTGCAAGCAATTGCCAATTGCAGTTGAAAATTAGCTGCACAAAAAAAAGACCGCACCTGCTGTTTGATACATGAATTTGTCGAACTTTATTGTTCCAAGACTAAGAAACAGTTTTTGAATCATCATGCCCCTACGAATACGAAATACGGATGTTATTTGATGCATGGCCTTTTTATTAAATAGTAATATATCAAAAACAAATGAGAAAATATATATATATATATCAATATATACCTTATATTTTGTTGAAAAAACTGTTGTTATAATCATTGGTTTTTACATAACGATTATTTTAGCAGATCTCATATTGGTAGTCAATTCTGAAGAACCAAAATCAAAACTTAATATCCGAATCGAAATGATCCGGCTCCTTTTAGTAAATCCAAAACAAAGGCTGGCAGGGAAGGCTGCAGCAAACTTCGGCAGACAAACGGCTCTAGCTGGCTGGCGCCTCCCCTGGCTGGCTGGGTGATCTGGCCAATTAAAAAAAATGAAAATCGAAATCCCCAGGCAAAACACATATTTTTGCTGATTTTCTGCTGCTCCTTTTGTGGTCTCAAGTTGTACTTTCTGGTGCTTCATTTGTGCTCTCTGATTGGGCTTGCTGGTGCTCCGTTTTGGCAAAACCTCTGGTCTCTCTGGTGCTCCTTTTCTGGTCTCTGATTGTACCTTCTGGTGCTGCGTTTGTGCTCTCTGATTGGACTTGCTGGTGCTCCGTTTTGCGAAAACCTCTGATCCCTGTGGAGCTCCTTTGAAGGTCTCTGATTGTACTTTCTGGTGCTTCATTTGTGCTCTCTGATTGGACTTGCTGGTGCTCCGTTTTGGCAAAACCTCTGGTCTCTCTGGTGCTCCTTTTGTGGTCTCTGATTGTACTTTCTGGTGCTTCATTTGTGCTCTCTGATTGTGGTCTCTGATTGGGTTTCCTGGTGGTCGGTTTGTCGTCTCCGGTTGTGGTCGGTAAGTAAGGATTGGAATAAGGTATCTTGATGCATCTCTGGTTGGATTTGCTGGTGCTCCTTTTGCGGTCTCTGATTGTACTTTCTGGTGCTTCATTCATTTGTGCTCTCTGATTGGCCTTGCTGGTGCTCCGTTTTGCAAAAATTGGTAAAAAAAATTGTGATTTTGAGTAATCCTTTCGCACGAAATGGGACGTTGGACGTCAAAAATTGACGTAAAATTGCAATTTTGGAGTAGATGCAGAGACGTATTCAAAATGAGGGATGGCTCAGGCTGGCAACAGAGCAGGCAAGACTCAGCCCTGCATGTAGATGGGAGAGAATGGGCTTGAATAGGTGTTAGTGACCTCTGGCAGCATGAATGTGCACAACTCTGCTTTTTTTTTCCTCTGTCCCCTTCCCCTTCCCATGCGCGCAGCTGCCATAAATAAGGATGTGAAATCAAGTACTGTCATGTCGTGTCATGGATTGAAACCTAAGGAAATGCATTGTCATGTCATGTGCTGTTGTGTCTTGCCATGCAAGGTTATGTAATGTCATGTCATGTAGTTGAATGTGCATCAACACATGTAATGGTAGTGTTATTTTGTGGTCAATGATTCGATGTTTTTGGCTATCTTTTCAAACTTACCTGGCTACTGTTGGGCGGAGATCCAGCAGGCAAAACCTCTGGTCTCTCTGGTGCTCCTTTTTGTGGTCTCTGGTTGTACTTTCTGGTGCTTCATTTGTGCTCTCTGCAGTGACTTGCTGGTGCTCCGTTTTGGCAAAACCCCTGGTCTCCCTGGTGCTCCTTTTGTGGTCTCTGATTGTGGATTTTTTGCAAAGCGCACACGGCGGCAAGGACAGCCGAAATTGGTCAACTTTGCCGTGGACAGGCTGTCTCCCAAAGGTGTTTTTCGGCACCTCTCCTGGTGCTCCGTTTGGTGCTTTCTGGTGCCTCTGCTGGTGCTCCGTTTGTGGCCTCTCCTTGTGCTTTTTTTGGGGGGATTTTTACTCTGCATTGTTGCATCAGTCAACATTAAACTATGCCCGATTTACCGGCATGAGTTTAGGGTTTAAGGTTTAGGATTTAGCGTTTTGGATTTTGCATGGCCGACCATACCGTGTGACCGACCGCAACATATCATAGAATCATATCCATGCGGCCCATGGCCCGAATCATTGTTGAATTCAAACGATCAAACTTTCGTATTAATATTATTAGTCATGAGGCATGTGATTTACTGTGTCAATTCTCAAAATTTGCAAAAATGTGAATCGTACTAATATCATATCACTGATATCATGTTTCAAATTCCATTTGCCGATGCTGCCAATACTGTATCAAACAAGAATTAATCATTGCTTGTTGTAATAGTTATGCTATGCTATGGGATGTCAAAGCAAGATTGGGGATCCCAGTCTGGAAACTTTGGGGGGGAGACCAATGAGACAGAATTGGAGACAGGACAGCACCTCAGAGAATGACATGTGATAGGATTTTTAGAGGGAGAACCATGGAAAGAAAGATGAGCTGGACACCAACTCCAAGCCACCTTAAAAAACAAATGTCAAGGAAAAGAGGACCAAGACATAAAGGAGTAGAAAACACAAAATGGAATGATGAAACTTCTTACCCAGGCTCCGAAAAGTTAATGTCATTCTGGGCTATTTTCCTGGTGCTTCATTTTGCTTCTCTGATATGTGGAAACCAATTATTTGGCTGTTACAAGGGGGGGCACATCCGAATGTATATATATGTATATATGTGTGTGTGTTACAGTCCTAAAGGGGGTTCCTAGTTCGACCAGGCAACGGCAAGCGCTTTTTCGCACAAGCTGCATGCCGTGCCTTCCGAGCCAACCATCACACTTAGTGCAGTGGTGCCCCTACCTGGGGGCCTGGGCGTGGGTATGCATGAGAAACGTAGGAGCCAAACATCACACTTAGTGTAATGGTGCCCCTACCTAGGGACCCTCCCTTCCATGCGTCCCTGACTGGCTCACAGTGCGAAAGTGAGTTGTGGCTCTTTGGATCTTGGGGCGGGCAGCAGGAGGGAGAGTCAAAGCCAGCAGTGCCTGAAGCCCCGTATCGAGATAGACCTGGGCCGTGGACACATGTTGCCAGTGTTCCTTGGTAACAAGCTGATCCAAATTGGATCCAGCTGTAGGCACTTGAGGCACCCCCCCTTCTCAAGCTGTAAGGAAAGAAATTGCAGTTCTGGAGCTTGAGGGCATCTACTAGGGAATGCCAGAGTGACATAAACTGCTGCCGAGTAGCAGACCAGAGTGGGTCACCTGGCTGCTTGTGTCGGAGCAAGACCCGAAAGGCTTGGACAGTGATCTGTTCCGCCATTTTCACTCGCTCAAGCGGCAGAAAAAGCCTTTTTCCTCCTTTTGATGGAAATAAATATAACACTCCCGACGTGCCCCCAAAAACCATATCCTGGGCTTTAATTTGCAGCAGCTCACCTGTCTGCAAAAACAGAGTGAACGTGATGACGAGGAGCCACCCGAGTTCAAACTGCTGCCAACAAAATGCCTGCCCTGCGAAAGCCATCAAGAGCTCTGGAGTCATGGGGGTGGCACGCTGAGGAACTTCCAGCTGGTTCCAAACTTTTACCAGCTTCCACAACCAGGCCAGGTGGTGTTTACTCTCTGGCCGGTAAAACTGGATCGCTGCCACCACGTAGTTTGCAGATGATTTCGGGGCACCTTCTTCCCACAAGTGTTCCACATACATGCCACCATATCATCAAAACCGGCAGCGGGGGCAATGAAAAAGCTGGGCTCAGTTGGTGAAATTCTCTGAATTCAGTGAAACTCTGTTGATACCTGTCCTCTGTCCTTGCTAATCACTTGGCGCCGCAACCTACCAATTTGTTCCCTCTGTCGCTTCCTTTGCTCCTTCGAAAGTCCTGCTGCTATCTGCTATCGGTGCCCTTTTAGGACTCATATTCTCTGCTAGGCCCGTCGGCCGGGTTCTTCACGCTTTCGACATAGGCCAGCAATGGCCATACGCCGCCAGCCACTTGTAGAGCAGCAAACTTTCGCAGGAGGCGGTTCAGCGACTTGGAACTGGAGCGGCGCTACGTGGCAACTGCTAATGCCACTTGAGAGTCCGTGAAGTGCAGGGCGCGACAACTCCCAAAAGCTTGTGTGGTTTCGGAGTCTCCGTTCAAATGTGTGCACAAGCGCAGGGAGCTCCAGCACATTGACGTGGTCGCCACCTTGAAAAGGACATGAGTGCGAGCGGTGCCAAATCCACCGATGAGGCTCCACTGATCCTCTGGGGAAGGAGTCCGGCCTGTATAAGGCACTGATGTCAAGCCGTACATCGGACCAGCGCAATTCCTGGCGCCTCACATAGGCAGATACCAACAGATTACTCAATTTCTTCTCATCATGCAATTCATCCGCAAGCAGCTTTGTGCTGCGGTCTTTTCTCTCCAGGTCATCTGTCTTCAAGGCACCGCCAATGCTGATGGTGTCGTCTTCGCGACTCAACTGGCTCAGCTCAGTCCCCTCCACGAAGGGAAGCTCAGTGGCTGGGCTTTGAGATGGAAAACCGGACAATCTCCTCAGCGCCCTTTCGGGCCTTCAGCCCCATGGTGGCCAGCGCATGGTCCAGCAAGCAAGCCACACAGTTGGTGTGGAAGGAGTTTCCAATGGCCGAGCACTGGAGGTCCTCAACGGCCCTTCGCTCCGCCTCGCTCGAGGGCGGCTTCTTCAGCAGCCTGGCTGTGTGGCCCGGCTGGTACCCCATGAGGATCTCGCGCTCTTCGGCGACCAAGGGCCTGAGGTGACCATGTACTCGTCTTTCTACGTGTAAGGAGGGTACCTAAACAGGTCAGTCTCCCACCTGGCTCGTGCTCCCAGTCCTGCTTCACTCAACCCATCTGGGTCTGGTGGCGGACGCCCACGTGGGATGCTCCGGGCGAATGTCGAAAACCGGGCCTTCTCATCTCTTAACCCTCCACTCGCACCCATCCTGCAGGGGCCAGCGGCTCCACATTTGGCTCTATCTACCAGCTGCCGGTAGTCACGGTGTTGAATCACCTCCACATCCTCCTCAGCCGCCGGTTCGACCGGCAGCCAAAACAGCCGCGGTTCGACGAGCTTCACCCGAGGGTTCTTCATGTCTGCCGTCTTTGGCTGGGACAGTTCGGACCGATCGTTCTCCGATCTCTCGGGACTGTTGCTTTGGCTCACAGGTCTCCCTGTCCTCAGGTCTGACCCGCTGCCAATTTCCTATTTGTTGGCCCTCCCGCTCTTGGTGATGGCCTCTTTCAGCTTCATCTGCCGGACTTCGGCTTTTGTGGCGAGCTCCCGTTCCTCTTCTCGGAACAACATCGCCCCTGCCACCGGGATGAGCTCGTAATGCCTTGCCTTGGATCGCGGCTTCGAGAGCTTTGAACCTCTGCATGAGGATGTCCAGGGTATGGGGAATCCGGCTGGACAGCAGCTCGTCCAGGGCGGTTGCGAGAGTGACCAACTCCCGGCGCGCTCGCACCCCTATCTTCGAGGGCGGCGTGGCGGTCAGCGGTTGAAGTAGGCCAGCACTTTCTGATTTTCCCAGGCTCCTTTTTCTAGCCCGGTCTCTGACTGGCCCCCGGACTGAGGACGACCGAAAAAGTGACCCTGAGCTGGAAGCACTGGATGCTCTGGAAGAACTCTCTGAAGAAGAGCTGTCCTTCCTCCGTCCTCGGTCAGCTCTCTTCTCCTTCTTATTTTTCTTTTCTTTCTCAGCTTCTCCCCGGCTTTTGTCCGCCGCCTTTTGCCACTCTTGCTCCGCCATCTTGTCCTCTAGATCCCTCTTTTTGCCGCTTCGGGACCTCCTGCGCGGCTCCCTTCAGCCTCAGCGACCACCCCTCCATCTGGAGGCCCGGGTCTCGTGAGGGCAGCATCCAGATCCACCCACGCCAGACGCCTTCTGCAGCTCTGTGCACTGCCTGGGCACACGTGGTACAAGGCTCCCTTGCTCAGCTCATGCTGGACGTACCGGTCATAGTAAGGGGTCTGACGCTAGGCCATGCTCCGCAGTGAACAAGTCTGAGGAGCCCTCCCAATTTAACTGAGCAGCTTCAGAACTCCTCGCCCCTGCTTGTTTCCATAATCATCGATCGTAGCATGAGCTCTCCTGCCTCAAAGACGTCACGGGCCACCTCCTGGGCTCTTTGCCCTAGATCCGAGGCTATGCACCAGTTGCGCTCACTGAGTGCGCAACAGCTGCTCCATCTCCCTCAAGGTGATGGCTTGTGGATGGGACAGGCACAGCCTCCCCCCAACACCCACAAGGCGCCAGGGAAGGTGCGGCCGCAGCTTGCACCAGGAGAGGGCCCTGTGTCTGGCGGGGGGAGCTTGTAGGGCCCTTATTGGAGCCTTTGGGTCTAATCCTTTCAATCTCTCCTTATGTAAGCCACCTCAACCCGCTCAGGGTCTGAGGGGCCCGTCTTCTCAGCTCCACAGGAGCCAAACCACTGGGCTAACCCCAACAGGGTCTAGCCCAGCAGTTCGACCCCCGCTGTGAGCCGAAAACTTACGGCGTCACCCCCCTTTATCCCCCACATATACTGGTACGAGAAGCACATATATAACTTCAATATGTACTGGTTTGAAACAAAGTGAAGTGTGCGACCAAAAATGCTTGTGTCAAACACGTATTGCTAATTGCGCAACCAAGGCCGGCATTAGTTGACCTCCAATGCTGTTGTGCTAGTGGTTGTTAGGCACATACAATTCAGATCAAAAAGTAAAGGGAACTATGAATCAACCTATTTTCGGACTTGCATCTGTCCCAGATTGCGTGCTCAAGATTTTGAGAATGTTTCACTTTGAAAATATTGATGTCCTATCTACGTTACATTAAGCATTTACGCGCTGCCACCTAGGACCAGACATGTGTGCACAGAAACACGACTATCATTATCATCCGATAAAAAAGCTGAAACATTCTATTCCGTTGCAGGCCAACCTGAACTGCCGGATTAAATCCATTCCTGGGCACAGCAAATGATTCTGCCATGCCTGTTCAAAACTGCCTTGCAAAGCTGAGAGCACCACCCAAGTCAGGAACGTAAGCTATCTTTCCGAAGAACCTGAAAGTAGCTGTAACGGCAGCATGGACATTTTTCCCCTAGCAGAAACTCGTCAGAAGCTCTTCAGTTGACCGCGTGCTCCAACGGCAGTGGCTTGGTCTGCGACGGGTCCAAAATGACTGCATGAGAATGCCTCCGAAGAAACTTGTAGAAAATGGCGCAGGGGGGCAAATTCAATGGTCCACCACATCGTGCAATATTAATACACAAATAAAAATGAACCACCAAGTTCTGGGCAAATGCCACTGGATAGTTTTCTCTCACCAACAAAAACTTCATTGGATCATGGTGACAAGCAGAAAGTGTGAGAAACCAAAGCAAGATCTATAGCTCAAGACTGCATATGCTCTGACCATTGGTTGTGCGCAGCACGCAAAGCGGATCCACTGTCTTTGTGTGCCTCTATACGGAACATGCATGCAGACAGACAGACATGCAGACATAGAAACATACATACAAGAACATACAGATACATTGCACTTACACATACATCCACATATATCCACACATACATGTTAAACCGGCTTTGCAACCAACAGAAAGTTCCAGGGCTCCAAGGTTGCAAGTTTCTAGGGTTCCAGGTTTCCAAGATTCCATGGTTCCAGGCTTCAAAATTCCAAGGACCATGGTTCCAAGTACCAAGGTTCCAGACTTGCAAGCATCCCGGATTGATTCATCAACAGCGAAATGACCAGAGCCATGCCAAGCAACCGCCAAACACAATAGACCTGCATGTTTCAACTGACAGAAGCAAATCACAACTTCACAAAATTCCGAAGTTTAAAGTTTTCAAGGTTGTCGGCTTGCAGCCAGGGCAGCACAGGTTGCAAGAGGTTCTAGACTAGTCTAGTCTAGTCTAGTCTGATCTCGATCTACTCCCCCTACATTTTTTCCTAACTTCCCAATAATCTCAAACTCGTGTTTGATATTTGGGTGCTCTAGGTTTCCTGCTTCCAAGAGTCCATGAAGAAAGGATCCATACGATGAAACACCCAAAAATCACAAAATTTCAAGGGTTCCCAAGCTTGAAGGTTCCCAGCGCGCAAGGTTTCCAAGGTTCAAGGTTCCAAGCCACCAAGCACCAAGGCAAGGGCCGAGGGTTCCAAGATTTCAGAGTTCCAAGAAGTTCGAAGGTTCCAAAGTTGCAGGGTTCCAAGGTTGCAAGGTTCCGCGCTTCCATGGTTCCAGGATCCCAGGGATCAAGGTTTCCAATGGTTTAAGGGGTTCGGGCCGGGATTACAGGCTTTCAAATTTTCAAGGCTTCAGTGGTCCAAGTTTCGAGGGTTCCAGGGCGCCAGGTTTTCAAGTTTTTCCAAATTCAAAGCTCCAAGGTTGCAGGGGATGAGGTTTCCGTTCGGTTCCGGTTTTTGGACTCAACAAAAACCAGCGCACCACTCCGAGACCTAGCAGCCACTGCTGCTGGGAAAAACGAGATCCAAAGAAAATCATTGAGTTGTCTTCATCTAGGCTCCGGCAAGGTTGCAAGACGGTTCCAGCAAAAGCAATCCAGATGATTTCCAAGATCAAAACTTGGCAGGCACATTAACCAAAGCAAGAAACAATTGAAAAACACTGGGCGAAGGAGGGAGGCGAGAAGAAGATAATGCAAAAGAAGATATTGTGATGAATGATGAATGATGATGAAGATGATGATGAATGATGATTGATGAAGATGAAATGATATCTGAAATATCATACATCCACAGTTTGCTACAGTTTTTCTTCCCACAGGAAGCTTTGCTCCAGGTGACAATCAGATTAACAATGTCAATGGAATCTAGCTGGGTTAGATATGCTGGTTTATCATCTATGCTGTTACACAGACGCCTTTCCGCACGGAAGTTTTTGCACGAAGAAGCCGTTGCACAGAGCAATTTTACACGCATATGCTTTTACACAAAGCAGCTTTTACACACAGACATGTTTTTACAGTATTTTTTTGCACACAGAGCTTGTTTTTCTTTGTGACAAGCCTTTTCAGAGCAATTTTTACACACAGACGCTCTTACAGGACGTCTTTTTGCACACAGAGGTTTTTTCCCGAACGCATAGCAAGGGTTCCCGTTTCACTCTGAGGTTTGGGGGTTGTGTTCTAGACGTCGCACCGACTTTCCCAACCATTCGCAACCGTTCGCAACCGTTCGCAACCGTTCGCAACCGTTCGCAACCGTTCGCAACCGTCCGCCGCCGCCCCCTGCCGTTCAGATGAAGTCCTTATTGCCGTGCCTATGATGAGTGCTGCAAAAGCAGTCACTTTTGGAGATTTCATACGTTGCGTAACCTCGTTTCATACGTTGCGTAACCTGAAATTCCACGTTTTTCATAACGCGTCAAGAGTTGTTCTGTGTGACAACCGCAATACTTTTGCATCGTTTTCAAAAAATAACTTCACTTTTTCATGGCGGCGCAGCACTTTGGAGACCTCTATCATCAGCACGCGCAGCACTTAAGACGTGTGTGTTGCGTGCTTTTTGCGAATCGCATTGTCAGGGCTGCGTCAAGTGGTGACAACGTGCAAATTGCGCGGCAGTCGTGGCATTTTGTGCCACGTGATGAAAGCGGGAGCCTCGCACGAAACATCGATTTTGAGGTAGCAGATTTTGGGGTTCATTAGGAAACGCGTAGGAAAACGTCGATTTTGTAGCTACAAAGTGTGAAAACTTGAGGAAGTCTCGTAAAAAATGTCTTTTGAGCTTCCAGCATGTCTCGTCTAGATTGTTGTCGCATCGCCGAGCCTATGGGGAAAGCTGCAAAGCCTCTCATTTTTGAAGGTTTCAGAAGAGGTGATAATGCCATTTTGCGTGGCAGGGTGACACTTCGTGACATTTTTAGAACGGGTCAAAAGTCTGTCTGTGTGACAGGCGCGATACTTTGGCGTCGCTTTCAGGCGCAGCACTTTGGAGACCTCCATATTCTTCTTGTGTGGCAGGCGCGGCGCTTTAGACATGTGGTGTCGCGTGTTCTTGCTAATCGCAGTGTCAGGGCTGCGTCAAGTGGTGACAACGCGCAAATTGTCTGGCAGGCCTAGGACATCGTGAGAATGTCATTTTGCGTGGCAGGGGCAGTTTTGGTGCAGATCCGTTGTTTTGGAATGTGGTCTTGCGCGGCAGGCGCGATATTTGGGACACTCTACACTTTACACTCCACACTGTGCACTTTACACTCTACACTTCACACTTTACACTTCCCACTCCCCACTCTACACTTTACACTCTACACTCTACACTTCCAACTTTACACTTCACACTTTGCACTCCACACTCTACATTTTACACTTGTAAGTGTTGACACTGTACACTTACACTTCCACTTTACACTTTACACTTCACACTTAACGCTCTACACTGCACACTTTACACTCCACAATATACACTTTACACTTAACGCTTTACACTTTACACTCCACAATATACACTTTTACACTTAACGCTTTACACTTTACACTTTACGCTTCGCAGTTCAAACTTTACACCCTACGCTTTGCACTCCAAACTTTGCACTTTACACCTCACACTTACACTTGACACTTCATACTTTACACTTTACGCTTCACACTCCGCACTTTACACTTTACACTTCGCAGTTCAAACTCTACACCCTACACTTTATACTCCACACTTTACACTTCACACTCTACACTTTACACTTGACACTCCACACTCTACACTTAACACTTTCCACTCCACACTTTACACTTTACACTCCACGCTTTTGCTCTTTACACGTCATGCTTTACACTAGACAGCCCACCATCTGTACCATTCACATACGTGTGAGCATTCGGGTTCGCGGGCTGCATCTTGTTTACACTGACAAGCCTTTACACAGAGGAGCTTTTACACACAGACGCTTCTACAGGGCGTTTTTGCACACAGAGGCTTTTACACTGACAAGCCTTTATACAGAGGAGTTTTTACATGACACTTTACAGAGAGAAGCTTTCACACAGAAAAGCGCTTGCACAGAGCAGCTCTTCAACACAGCAGTTTTCACACACATATACAAACGCCTTTACAGAGACGTTTTTAGACTAGATTTTAGACACAAAAATTTTTGAACAGAGAATCCTTTACACAGAGCAGTTCTTACGCACCGAAGCTTTTACACACAGATGCGTTTATACACAGAAGCTTTCACACAATCATTTTTTGGACACAGAGGCCCCTTTACACGTCAGTTTTTACACGCAGACACGCTTACACACAGACACGTTTACACATAGAAGTTTTTGCAAAGAGAAATCTTTACACACAGGAGCTTGTACACAGACAAGTCCTCACACAGGGAATTTTTGTTTACACACAGAAGTTTTTACACAGAGAAGTTGGCAAATCTTTACACAGAGGACATTTTACACAGAAAAGTCTTTACACACGCGTATTTGCACACAAAAGCTATACATAAAAAGGTTTTGCACGCAGATGCTTTTACACAGTGATTACATGCAGATGTTTTTCACAAACACGCTTTTACACAGAGAGGCTGTTGCACAGAGCACTTTAAAAAAAAATACACAGAGCACATTTTACACGCACTTGGACGAAGTATATAGTTTTTACACGCTCCAAAATTTCGAGCTCGACCCTTATCGGAGTTCGACCCTTATCGCAATTTTTCTGCGATCTTGACGTTCAAAGGTCATTTCTTGCGAGAAGGTTTCACCGCGCGTTTTACAACCGCATTTTTCTCAGTTCTGGGCCTTTGACCCTCATTTCGTGCAAAAGGGTGCGCCGTGCCGAACAAAATTCGCATTTCACCACACGTTTTGACATCCGTCGGCAAGATCTCCATAGAGAGTTGCCAAGGTCAAATCAAAATTTACATTCTGGCCACGCGCTTGGGTTTCCAACAGGGGGTTGTGCGCGCCCAAACCAAAGTCAGATTTCACGTTTGGGCCCGACGCGAACCATCTCCGCAAAGGGTCACTGACCCCGACTGACAATTCCCTTTATGTGTGCGGAATTTCGTGCGCATTGATGCATTGCCCCTGCTGCCATGAGAGAGAAAGATAGAAAGGTCGACATTGTCGATGTTGTGTAGGAGTCTTGTAGGAAGTTTTTGCGGGCTCCATAGAAGTTGATCACCTATAGCCTACAAGCCAACTCCTTCGACAGTGACGTTGTAGATGTTTTTTCATAGAACTTGACAACTTACATGTGAACACCTCTGTAAATGATGTAGGTCATGTAGATAATGTAGATCATGTAGATGACACAAGAAAAATCGTAGATGATGTGGGTGACGTAGGTGATGTAGATGATGCAGAATAATTTGTAGATGATGTATTAAAGGCTATGTAGGTTCTGGATGATGTACTTATCGGTAATGTAGAAGGTTATGTTAAAATAAAATGGGTGACGTAGGTGATGAAGAAGATGAAGTTGAAGTTGAAGCTGAAGCTGAAGTTGATGATGATGATGATGATGATGGTGATGGTGATGGTGATGGTGATGATGATAGCGATGGCTGCTGATGATGACGGTGATAACAATGATGATGGTGATGATAATGATGATGATGACGATGATGATGACGACGGTGATGAAGATGATGAAGACGATGAAGACGATGAAGATGAAGTAAAAGTCGGCTATCCTAAAGTTGATTTGTCAGCAGTTCTTTGGGAAAACCCTTCGTGGGAACTTTCAGGGGAAAAAAACTACACCTGCAAGGGTTCCAACAGAATGCCAGCAAGGTTCCTAGGGGTTCCATCACGAATTTGCAGCAAAAGGTTCCAGAAATGTTCTGGCAAGGTTTGAACAGGGCTCCAGCTAGCAAGAAGTTCCAGCAAAGGATTCAGGAAGGTTCCCGCAAGATTCCAGCAAGATTCCAGCAAGGTTCCAGCAAGGTTCCCGGTTCCAGGGGTCCGGCTCCAGGGCACGCATTTTCCTGCCACCACTCCCCGCTCTAGGGGTTGAAATGCAAGAGGATCGCTGGTGGGAACACACAGACATAGAATACATATACATACGCGTACGTACATACACATACATACGCGTACGCACATACTCATACATGAATGCATACATGCGTGGGCAGACAGAGACAGAAACACGGACACAGACGCAGACAGAGACAGGCGAGCCAGAGACACAGACACAGACGCAGCCAGCCAGTCAATTCAGTCATTCACACACTGGTTCTTTCATTTTTAGCCAATCATTCACTAGTCACTCATGTACCCATTGCATGGGATTTGCTCAAACTAGTCCTGGCTTTGCATCCTGGCTGGCAGGAAAAAAAACTAGTCCGAAGAAGTTTTCTGGATGGCAACACTGCAGTGATGCATTCAATGAAGCACTAATATCATCAAACAACCTCTCCCGTAAGTGCTTCAGTTCCAATAAACCTCTCAGTATGCTCAAAACTAGTCCCGTCCCAGCGCGGCCGGGCAGTATCTTATCATACACCGCAATATAGTGATGCATATCAACCATACCACATGAAACTGCTCACTGAGCTTGTTGCGGATCACTTTGGCGTTCCTTCTGCGCATTGGGATCATTCTCTGAATGATTCACGTGCTGTTTGTGGCAGACCTGCAGGAACATCAAGCGTGTTAAAGTTTGCCGCACGCCTAGGAAGGCCTCCGAAATCAATCCTGGTGTTTTCTGTTTTCAATAAACATACACATGTGTATATATATATGTGTGTGTTCCCGTAACAATCGAAAATGGCAAGCTACTAAGGTTCCAACGAGAAACTAAGAGCAAGGCAGCACCATCTCCCTTTTTACACAATGCTAAGATGGTGCCTGTACGGCTGCTGCTTTATGTCTGTGACCTATGTCACCAGTGGTCTGTTAGACCACCTGCCACAACTTGGC
>Ga0126342_10009838_pt1 | contig 17122 bp, 16 predicted proteins | sample Cyp1metagenome_FD_92528 | JGI IMG/M metagenome (GOLD analysis project Ga0126342, IMG submission 92528) | Coral microbial communities from Lord Howe Island, Old Settlement Bay, Australia - Cyphastrea 1 metagenome | ecosystem: Host-associated > Invertebrates > Cnidaria > Coral ... | reverse complement strand
TATATATATATAAATCCACGGTTCTTTGCTTGATAATCCAGGGTATGAATCTATGGATAGTCATCTATAGAGGATTGTTTGTCAATATTTATCTAGCTATAGAATATTACAGAATGTTTATCTATGCCATGCAGGGAAATGTTTTAAAAAAAGTCAAACGAATATTTATCAAGGAAATTGAATAATGCGGATGTTCCCGTGCCTGGTTAGATGACCCAAGGATAATATTATCTATCACAACAGTAGCAATTACATGCACAGTTGAGATTTCAGTACGTAGGCGTTTTTTGATCCGTGTGTCATTTCTAGACGGTTTACTCTGTTGCCAACGGTTTGGATGCCACGTGCTTCTTTATTTCACAAACTTCATAGAAGCATGTGCAAATTTGGTTCCAGAGACTTGAACATATCAAGTCTGAAGGCACCAATGGCAGATAACACGATTGTTTTCGACAACAGTCATCAACCAACGAGTTGCTGCAGAAGAGCTTGTCATACAATGCAGCTGCTTCTAGACCCACTTTATCTTCCGTGGCTTCCGCTTTAGCCATATCTGCAACCCGAAAGTCCCGAAAGCTGTGACAATTCTCTGCTTCAAAACCAGCTCTGTCATCATGTTTTCCTGTGGTGATTTGATGTTATCCATTGTCACTGATCCCGATATACTGTTGTACAATTCAAAAAAAATCGGCGGGATACAACTATGTGATTCTTGATCATTATTATACTATGATGTATATAATATATATATATATATATATATATGTGATTCGATATATCATACTATCTTTGTACTGTACCATGTTGATCCATGTTGTCCGTTTCTATCAGATTACTATCAGATTACTATCAGATTACTATCAGATTACTATCAGATTACTATCGCCATCGTGTGATTTGGAGCCTATTGATTCATGCGACCAGTGTCGCACGTCCTTTTCCGCTGCAACCTTCACCGCCACCTGCGCGCTGATTCCTATCTTGAAGCTTAGTCTATCAGGATCCCTGGCTACGAAATCTATGAAACCAGTCTGTTTCCTCCAGGGTGATCGTAGATCAGTTTGGATCAGTTTGGATCATGAAAATCATGCCGCGTCCATCTCCTCTTTCAAAAATTGCTGGGTGTCCAAAAAGTGATCACTTTTTTTCTTGTGTTTAGTGTTTCAGGGTGCCCCTTCACAGTGTGCCTGGCAAGGGCTGTAGTATTCCGAGGGCACAGGGCAACCACGGCGGATGGTGCCATACCTAGGCTGCATCGTCATAGGATGAAAATATCGCTGTGGGTCCATACCCTGTGAACAACATTGAACGACCTCAAACATGTTTACAATACTGTGGTCAACCCAAGAGTAAACTAAACTATCCCCAAAATCACCATTTTTATGGATGCAAACCATCCCCAAACGATAGGTTCATGGCAGGTTTACCACCGACATTTTTGATGCCAGGAGGCCCTCCCTTGCCACAGCTTCCCTCCAAACGGAAGCAGTTCTCCACGTCCTGGCACGAAGCGCACGAAGGAATGCTGATGAAAAATATCTTCAGGATACCAGATCCGTGGAATATGCAGGAAATGGATTAGTAATTATGGATTCATGTGAGTATGTGCAATTGGTTTGTAGATTTTGCAGATCTAGAGGTTGGTTCTTCATGTGGATCCCCCTTGAAGAACAATGGATGAATCTCTACATGATCCATGGGCAGCGAACTCAGCATGCTACTGCTCTAACTTCACAAGCATCATCAAGCATCCCCCAAAACCAGAGTGCCTTGCGGCATCTTGGGGTTCCAATGTCTTCATTGCTTTTTGAGTGCTAGGGCTGCTGGGGATTCACCCCCGCCTTCTCCAAGACAGCACCCTCCGATGCCAAGTAGTGCAAAATATATGGAAGCCATGATCGACCTGCCAGCTGGAGATTCGGGATAAACTGGCTGAAGCCTGGCACCCAGATGACACTGGATGATAGCTGGTGATCATATTTGATTCAAGTCCCCAACCAATAGCAGCTGTTGGTTTGACTCCGCTGACTCAAATGCTTGGTAAGAACATGTAAGAACCATTAGTTGAACCAACATTGAGTTCCAATGCGGAGTGATCCGCGCAGCAACTGCCCCCATGGTTGCGCCAAGGGTCGACATGAAAACGACCACTGCTCCTGTGATTGAGAATGTCGGCACCTGGCAGGGCCAATTTCGGCAGTACTGGCCTGTGTTTTGTCATGTTTTGTCCATATCGACTCTACATTTTGACATGTTCAAAGCCTTACAAGACATGACAATGCCCATTTCATTCCTATATATATATATATATATATATGTTTTCCAACGCTTTTGGTGGTCACCCAGGTTGTTCCAGAATTAAAATTAACATTAAGACTATTTCCCTGAAGAGGTTGTGCAAATTCACGCTTGCATGGAGGATACGTTCCAAACTTCAAAGGATCTTCGTTTGGTAATCCCAGCACCTCACAGAGGGTCTCACCAAGACCACCATGTCGTTGGTTTCCAACTTGTATGCCTCTCCTCAGCCGCTCAGCTCAGAATTTCCTGGTTGCCTTTGCTGAAATAGACTGAACTAAATCATTACAACATCTGATATTGTCCAAGAAACAACGGTTTCTCATGGTTTCTCTACAATTTCAAGATGTGGAGTGGTCTGATGCTCGCCCACTGATCAAGCGAAAAACGAAGACGACCAAGGCACTTGTCGAGCTGCTAGGTCTCCCAGAACAAACCCGCGACCAAAATAGTTCCAAGCTGGCACACCTGCACAACATGGAAAGCAGAATTTGCAGTTGGTAAGACAGATCCTCAGGTAATGTTGCAAAGCCAAATTATCTTGGAAGAGCAGCTGTTTAGACTCTATGCCCTAGGTGTATGATTTCCGTCTGATTCATTACCTCCAAGCCTCGACCCCGACGAACAGCGTGGTCTGCGGTGGATGGCTCCGAAACTACCGGAGGGACTCCACAACCTAAGACTCCTAAGACCCAGTCCGTGCCTCTCATCGTTCTCGCGAATCTCCAAAACGCCTTTCGGGGGGAGACAAACATATGGTTGTTGAAGTTGTTGAAGTAAAACGTCGCCGTCTGACCAGTGGGACACCCAATGAAAAAGTGATGTCACTCCAAACTGTCCGGCTCACCATCAATCCTATGGTCATCTTAGTGTGCGCTCGACATGATCGTGGAAGAAACACCAAAGTTCCACCTGCCTTTGATCACAGAGCAACACAAAGTTCGATGCATCCAAGATCCATCATCCGCAAACCTTCGAAAACGTCGTTTGGAACCCATGAAAGGCAATGAAACAGGATGATATCATGTGAGTTCACGAAAAGACGAGGTATTTGATCAGTGGCCCAGTGGCAGCACTGACATACTCTGACCCGCCCAGTTTGAGGTTCTACACGACCGTCCGCGATCCATTGAGATCAGCCCCAGTCCCTCCCTTCGCATCATGGTGCTTTGTCAGGGGCGCCAGCGGCCGCAACTGAGCCGCAGGAGTGGCGAGCTCGTTGGGAAGCCCCGGCAGCAAAGGCCTAGGGTCGTACAACCATGGGATTTCTGGTACATGATGGATATGTTATGGATTGTTATGGGTATATGATGAGTATATGTTGTAATTATAGGTAATTAATGGTAATTATAGGTACATCAAAACCCTCTTCCGGTTGGCAACAAATCCCATGAACCCACCCTGGCGGCCCCAGACCATTCCATAGGTTTGGCCTTGCGATCGGCCTCACACTTGGGAATCGACCAGCGGATGGAAAATACAAGCAAGACACCACCAACCTGACTCAGAGATATGATGATATGCCATTTTGATCCATTTTAATGAACTCCTGGTTCGAACCAAACAGTTTGGCACTGCCAGCCGGTCACAGGGTGCCATTTCAAAGGATCTGCAAATCAAATCCTTGAAGTCCACAAACATGCTGGATTTCCCTTCCACCAATCGCCTGTATTCGCAACATCAACATCAACCCTTCTTGGTATCATTTCGAGGACACAGTTCAAAAAAATCGGGTATATGGATATACCCCCAAGTCCCGATGGATTTCCCCCTTTAAATCGTACAGATTCGTACGTCGTACACGTTTCACGCCTTGGGTGGCAACTCAAAGGGCATCTCCAAATCATCCTCGCCATCAATGGTCATCAGCCAGTGGCCCAGCCAGTGGCCCACAGGATCTTCGAAACTTCTTCGAAGCTGTCGAAGAGCGAAAATTCAAACAAATTTGGGCGGCGATTGGTCAAGAGTTCTCTGCGAGTCTCGAAAAAATGGCAAAGGCCACACCACTTGGTGCACTTATGTCGAGGTAAGTTGGTTGTGTCGCAGGGGAAACTGCCAACCCACCGCCAAAGTCAGGGATTTATCTACGCAACTTTGAATCCCAAGAAACTGTACAGTCCTGAACCAGAGCCAAATCAAACCGAAAAGCAGATGAAGATGAAGCTGCTCCATATGCTTATCAGTCAAAAATGATCGCAGCAAGGCAAACCAAAATCCCATCTAAACAGTCTAAAACAACATGTTAGGTCAATGTACCTAAACTTGTGGAACCTGGAATCTTCCCATGAAAAAAAACACATCTAAATCGACGGCCTTGACCACCCAAATCAAGGAGACAAAAAAGCCGATCTCCACAGCAGGGGGGCACCCATGATGGAGATCGGTCAGATGCCAAAAGACCTCGATGGTGATGCCTCCTGTAGCGTACTTGGACCCGCCAACAACACTGGATGTAGATTCAGATCCGATTAGCCAGGTTTTTGATGATAAACTGGTCAAATGATATCAAATTATGTCAAATTCCATCGTACGCAAAGATCTGGGAAAATAGGAAGAGGATATGGTGGCAACAATTGCAGGGACCACCAGAAGCATAACTCCCTGGCATATTACCAAAGTGCCCAAAGGGCCCAAAGACAAGGCGTGGCACTCGAAGTAGCTCACCAGGATCTGCACCAGTTGCACAAACACAACGACCTGCGCTGGGGCGGCGACTGGATCTGTGCAAGCCATGGTTGGTTTACATCCACCATTCAGATCCATTCAGCCCTTCAGCCGTTCAGCCATGGTTCAGGCCCTTTCTCCGGGCGAACAGCATCGAACAGCTGCTCCAGCGTGCATCACTCGTCGAGAATGTGGCAGCTGTAGGGTCCAAGGGCATGCCGTACGAGTGGGATATTTAATTTAACTATTTGGGATGATGGTGATGTTTGACATCGACATCTGTCGCTTGGAATATTTGTTGGGGATGTTTCTGCCCTCGGGGATTGGGCTGTGCCTTGAAGCATGAATGATTTTGAGGGAAGCGAATATCATCGAATATCTATCTCTTGTCGATCTCGAAATCGAACCTTCTTTGTGTCAACAAAGCAGCGTCGGGCGGTGGATCATGGCGATAAATCCTACAGATGGCATCATAGCTCTTTCCAGAAAAATTGCCAGCACCACCAATGCAACGCTTCGACGATTGCCGGTCGCAGGCGCCTGTAGAAATGGTGCAAGTCGCAACTTTGAATTTGCTGCATGCTGCACTCGGGTCATGGACCCACCTCGGGATCTCGACGGCTATGGGAGTGTTCCACGTAGTCCCCATCGGGTCGCATCCTCACACCTCAAGTCTCTAAGAACCAAAGGTCTCCAAGAGGTTTTACTCTAGAATCTTTGGAGATCTTTGGAGCAGAACCCAAAATTCGATGTCTCATTGCCTCATCGCAACCCCTCTGGATGGTGTGAGGAATGTGCTACACGCACGTTGACAAGACAATTTGTCAGTTTCTGAGGCTTCCAACAATGCTCCACTGGCTCCGCTTGCTGGAAGCCCTGCAGCCGTCATTTTCTTACGATTTCCGTGTCTGTGGATCTTCCCACATCCATAAAAATGTTTACCCTGGGGTAAATCACCACCAAATCCCATGAAAAAACACCCATGAAAAATCACAAATTTATATCCCTCTTTCAAAGAAAAAATGGTGAGAAATCTCATTAAATCAGCAAGCGAAAATCCATCGCAAAATCGGCCTCACCAGCCCATAGCAGCAGCTGCCCAGGTGCTGGTGCCCACCAGGTCCTTGGAAAACACCGGGAAAAAACGGGTGAAACGAAACGAAACAGGAAACCCGGTTTCCATCATGGGGGATATCGGGATCTGATGGTAAATTGATGGGGATAATATACTGATATCATGGGTTGGTTAATATATTGGTGAAATTTGATGAATACTTTGATGAATATTGCTGACCGATTCTTATTTTACCAAATCTCGATTGAAATATTGGCAAAGGAAATGACCAAATCTTGGATCCAAGTTGAATCAAATCTGGGCCCAGGTGCCCGTCGGCATGGCGCACCCATAGCCTCCACGGCTTGGCGGAGGAAGCTGAGGGGTTGATTCCGATGTGTAAAATCTAACTGACTATACATAATACTATACTTGTAAAACACAATATAATACATTGTGAATAATTTTATACATCATACACCATTGTCACATGATATATACAATATCACATATTATTTATTTATATACGTGCGTTTGTGGGTTAAAAACCTGCAACAGACGAGAGTTGTGCATATTTCGTACAAATAGTAAACGAAGCCATTTTGGTACCCAGATTTTGATCATCCCAGCGGAAAGTCAAAGTCTCGGACAGTCCTCGCTAGTGCTTTACACTGAAAAAAACGCCACTGAAATCAAACATGTGTACATATTACACCCAGATCCGTATCAGTATTCTATATAGTATATATCTTTATATCTTTGTATCTTTATATAATTATATATATGTAAATCTGTGATGTATATCTCTATATTATATCATATATATATATATATCTATATCTATCTATCTGTGTGTGATTGTGTGCATGTCCAGTTCACCCTGACGGCACCTCGTGGCATCTTCACGGTCGCTGGGCGCCCCGTAGACCACGGTGAGGACCTGAGCCACGGGACTCGCCACGGGCGGCGCCCACGGCGTTGCTCGGTCGCCGAGGCACTCCCCGGTCATGGTGGGCGTTCAAACAGCCATGGTCCTGGCATCAGCTGTTGAAGTTCATAGTTTTCTAATTTTGAAACATTGCTGACATTGCTAAGCTTTAACAGTTTCTGAAGTTTAAGTTTATCTTTAACTGGAGATCTATCAACATGAAACATGATGACACTATTGAAGAACCTTCACCTTCCAATGCTGACTTGGCAACATATGATTAATGACATCGAAACCCTGCATCCCACACCAATTAACAGCTTCCGACAGGCTGGTCATCGGGCGGTCATAGTTGAAGATGTTGAAGAAGGAGCTGCTGAAGTGCCACGGTCTCAGGGCATAGAGGAACAGTACCAAAGGTTCAGCCACTGATTCACTGAATCATTGCCGCAATCGGGTAAACCATGGTGATCTAAAAAAATGAACCTTCTAATTTTTGATGGTTTGTACATGTTTGTACCATCCCATTACTGATAAAATTGGGAAATGATTCTTGGGTTACGACATTCTACAAAAAGATTATACATGATTATACTGTATCTTGCAAGCCACGACATTTGGCATGCGTTCTTGACAGCCCCAGCAAGGATCCACTGGGTTCCCCCCACCCACCACGACTGAAGGGCATCCCTTCTCCGTCACAGGGCGTCAGCTGCTTTGGAACTGACTGGCCCTGCCTGGTGGCATCGAGTTATGGGCCCCAAATCATCCAGTCGTCATGGATGACCATATTATTGGAACAAGCACGGTGACTTGGGGATCCCCCATTTTAGGAAACCTCCAAATGTTAGCAAATGGTAAAACCTGTGGAAATGAATATAACTAAGAAGAATCAGGGTTCAAAACGAGGATGGTGAGCAAAATGAGGCCCCAATGTGAATGACAAATGCACGATCGCAGTGGGGTGTGGCTGGATTCCACTGGATAATCTGCTTGGAGCGTTCGTCAATTGTCCAAGGCTTGCAAGTAGAACAACTCCATTGCTTGGGTCCAATCTACATAGAAAAAGCATGAAAAAGCGAAGTGGCTGGAGAAATTGTTGGAAAATTACCTCAAACATGTTTTTTGTTCGAAATCTTAGCATACTGAGGCCCCCAGCATTAGCAAAGCAGCACTGCACGCGATGCCTAGGGAACTGCGTCTTGTTCAACAAGTTCCTCTGGGAAAATCGGTGCTGACATCGCCGGTGATTCCCAGGTCTAGTGATAGTGATGACCACATAAAAATTCGCAAAACCGGTAGTAGATGACAATTGAAAATCCCCACACTAAATGGGGGGTTTATAGTATAAAGCCATGAAAATCGACGAAGTAAATGGGAATTTTCCAGCCATGACACAAGCTCCGAGGACCCCAGCCATAGAGCAGGTCGAAAGACTGGGCGAAGCTTGTTGTCATCACCGGGTTCACATCTTCCACTCGTTCCACCTCCTCCAAGTCACCTGTGACAACCGAAGACAACCGAACAGTTTGAACAACGATCCACTGGCTGCCATAATTCCATAAATCCTCCCCAAACTATCAAGCATTTGGAAGTATAATACGCACCCAAAAGTATAAACCAGAAATTGGGGATTCTTGTGGATCCCCCATGATCTGAACGTATTGCAATCACTTCAGATCTCTGCACTCAACCTTTGTGCCTTCTAAGTCTCTTGTCCTCCCTGCAAGTGGCCCACCTGGCACTGGAGGATATCGGAAGCTTCTCTGCTGCGCAAAGTCCTCCAAGGCCTGCGTCTTTTTTTGGATTTTAAATCACTTGAGTTTTTGGGGTAACCAATAGCTTGCCCCATACTCAATCATTCTTGTCCAACTAGGGGTCCAGTAGTGAAATGCGGAGAAATGCTTTTTGGGAGACTCAACGTTTTTCATGTTGATATAGCATGAAATAGCCCAGCCCTATGCAATTTAATATTGGCGCATTACCGCATATGTGCGCCCAATCTCAGATCCAACCAAGGGTAAAGTCTTCACAGACGCTGTTTGATATATCCCACCCTCCTAGTTTCAAATCCTCTCCCACAAGAAAACAATAATAATTCAATGAATGTGGGAGAAACATGGAGAAACATCAATAGATTGTAGCGGCCTATTTCCTCCAGCGCCCCACTTTCCTCAATTCCCCATCCACCATTTCCGCCTCGCCCAGGACCTTCTCCTCCGCCCCGCTGAGTTCCACGGTGACAAAGCCGTTCCGCTGCAGCGCCTGCAGCAGAACTTCACCGCCCTGCGCGCCGCGTCGCTGCGCCAGCGACCACGTGGCGCTGACCGCCGCAGCCGCGGTGGCGCCGCGCAGGCCACGCTGCAGCCGTGGCACCCGCGGGATCCGTGGGACCCGGTGGGGTGACAGGGGCAGCCGGGGCACCACAGGAGCTGGGAGCGGGGTCCATAGGGACAGTGGCATGGCTCCATGGATCTTCAACGTCAACGAGAAGGTTCCAGTGATTCTGCTCCAAAAGCCACAGATAGGCTGCAGTGATGTGGGGTCACACAATGTCCACTCATACGAGGAATCGTCATTTCCATGTTGCTTTGGACAAATATCTCCTGTTGCGTTTTGCACCAAGCGGTTTGTGGGTATTGTGCTCTGTGACTCGTCCTGGTTTCAAGGTCGAATCAGCTCGTGTCTGAGCAAGCTGCGGAGACAAAAAATAAAGTACGAGGCACAGGAAAAATAGGTTATGTAAGGATCCCATTGCCTGAAGCCTCAAATGTTTGTCGAGACTGCCAGTGAGATGCCAACTCTGAAGATTCCGTGGCTAAATCATTTGACAAATCACAGGTCCGGAAATCGGCATGGCAGCCATTCCCAATTCCCCAGCAGGCAGCGTACGAACAGCAAGTTCACCCGCATGTACCATCGCACCTGCCTGGCAACTGAGCGAAAACTACCCGACCAAGCCCGCCAAGCCAGAGACTTGAGTGAGAACCCTGGAAAACAACCGGATAACGTGAGAGTTTGATCCAGTTACTGAGTCAGCAAGGCCAAGCATCAAGCCTGGAAAACAAGGCCAAAAATGGTGGCTGGTGATGTTTGGATCCATCAGAGCCGATCGTACATCACCATCTTTCAAGTATAATTTCACTATTTGGACCTTTATACCCATGGCAACTAAGTTCCCTGCGTACCTAAAAATACCTAAAATAACCTAGGCGTAAAAGCATTTTGATGGTCAAAATCCCACTTCTGATCGGTTCCAATCCCAAATTTCGCAGGCTCACCCAGGCTGGCTTGCCTGAAGATGGGGCATGCATGGCAGAACATTGTAGAACCCAAATCCATTGCCTCAAATGGCCTGGGAAATCCCCTACAAATGGGGGAATTGTCCATTGCCATCATTGATTACCGAAGGGTAAATCCCTCTGCACCTCGAGGTGAAGTGATTCCGGACATGGCTTCGATGAGCGACCTGTGGGTGCATGGTGAAAACCAACGAACTGAGGTACCAACTAAGGCGGCGACTGGCAGCCAAATCAAAGTTGGTTCAAAACGAAATGTTTGTGTCTACATGCGAAGAGGAATTGTGCAATGTGAATTTGTGTATCGTTTATGTTTGTCCGGTCCGTATTTCAAGAATTGGCTTTGCCAGCTTGCCTTTTGTGAAATACAAGTGCTGCAACTGAGCAGTAACAACAGTCCAAATCTCACTTGCAAAACCAACCAGTCCTCGCCAGGAAACCCAACCACGTCTCACAGTTTCCACAGAGCATGTACTTTTATCTACCTGCTTAAGATTCGTGTTTGATTTGAACTCATCTCAAGCCAAAACAACTCTGGGGCATCCAGCCAAAGTGCAGGCCAAATTTCCAGCGGCCACGATCCACAGTGGCAAAGAGGTGAAGAAGTACGGCACCACAACAGCTATTGGCATCTCGAGCTCCAATGATCAGCGACAGGCTCAGAATCAAAACCTCACAGCGATCGGCGCTTCTTCAATGCACTTCATCCAGTCATGTCCATTCCATGCGCTACCTCACTGAACATGAAAGTCACATGCAGGGCAGTTCTGCAAGCATTTCAAGGTATAATGTCTACCTATACATATATCTTATACACAATATCAATATCTATCTATCTTATACATATATCTACCTATCTATCCATCCATTCATCCATTAATTACATATATAGTCTTATACAGTATTGTATAGTCATGAAGCCTGCTTCTTCAAACCTTGCCAGGCCCTTTTCAAGGCGCATCTCCTTTAGGGCCCGGCCATGGATTCGAAGAGGTCGGCACAGGCGCCGGACACGTCGCAGATGTTTTCGACGACCTGGTCGAGAGCAGCAAGCTCGGCCACCTATTGAAATGTTTGTCACCTACAAACAAATATTAATTATAATTAATATATATATATATTATTAAAAACATTATATATATATATATAATGAAAAGGAAAATACTGAATGATGAATGCATGAATGAATAAATGAATGAATAAATGAATGACTGAATTACTGAATGAATGCATGAATGCATGCATGCCTGCATGCATGCCGATGAATGAATGAATAAACACATATTTATGATATATGTATAATATCCCCATGTTTAGTGCAGTATAATATATCCAGTTTTTGACCAATTACAACCAGCAAAACTTAAAAAACATTTGGCAAAAAAAAAAACATCATCCCAAATCCAGGCACTTGGAAATAAATTACAAGCCTCACCTTGGATTTTGGTAAACCCCCGGGGTGATTGTCACTATTTTGGGTGTCCTTTCCTGATTTTGATCAACCAGGATTCTAATAAGCCTTGATGCTGATGACATAAAAACACATCCACCCTACAGTTTATATGAGTACTCTTTAGAAAGTCAACCACGTACACATTTACCCTGTGGCTATTGACCATAGCTATGGAAAGTTTATCCGTTTATAGATGATTTATGATGTTTTGCCTATGGTGATATGGTGATTTACCTTTTAAAGATGGTGATTTTCCATCGCTACGTCAAATAACCACCCAGGGATGACGTTCAAAGCCAAAAAGGTCCAAGTCACTGCATCCAGGTAGTCGATGGGATGCAATGAGGAGGCAATGTCCTGCATCTCCTGGCCGTCTGCTGCTGGGTCGGGTCGGGAGGGTGCCATGTTTGATGGGTTCTTTTACTTGGCTTTAATATGTTGTTTTTGCTGGCTAAATATAGGTTATAGATGGTTTCAGTAAATAGGTCTTAAGGAGTTTTCAATCTTTTTCCAAACTGGGTTGCAACGATCGATCCCAATCAATAAGGGTGTCCTTTGGGGACACATGGAGGTGTAAGTCTTGATCAAGCTCGTGGCTTAAACACAGATGGACAAGGCAGGAATAGACACTGGATGGTGATTGGTTTCTTGCAAATCTCGAAATCCTGAAAATCCCGCTCTTCCTGCCCCATGGACCCATGGTTTGGAAGTCAGAAGTTTGATGAAAGACTCCAAGTCTGGTGCCGTCATGGCTCAGCACTGCCCTAGCCCAGGTGCTCCTCTTCCATCATCCGCAGTTGGTCTATCATGTCTTCCTGCGTTGGGATCCATGGTGGCTATTGGTTGGGACTCCGTCCAAACTGGATCCAAACTTCTTGGATCCATCTTTGTTGCTTCAAAAGGTTGAAATGATGTTGAAATTATATTGAAATCCACAAGCGGTGTATAACTGGTTGGTGGTTTCAACCCCTATTAAAAAAATATTAGTCAATCCACCAACCATTTGCCAAGACTAGGGAAAACAAAAAATGCCTAAAACCACCAACCAAATAAGATACAAATTCGTGATAGTGGGCATGATCATGCGCAGCAGCCGGGATGGTACTGTGAACTGCACACCGCTTGGACATGGCCCACAATTCATATGTATCACCAACTTTGCGTATCCTAAACACAGTGCCAAACTTGGAACGCTGACCAAGGCTCAACCAAGCATAATGACCATTGATGAAGGTGAGCAATGAGCAATAGCCCTCCAAAACTAGGAGTAGTGGTGCGTGTTCGCAGGTGACCCACCACTGAGATGGATTTTTTCCATGGCTTCTTGGCTCTGATGGAAGAACCCAAGGAGAAATCCCCAGTGCCACGCCAAGCGGCTGACAACACCTCCATAGACTCGATTCGCATCCTGACAAGAATCCATACAGAGATGAGCCATGGTCGATGCTATGGGTTTTTGATGTTTAATCATGAATCATGGCTGATTTAATTGGGACATGATTGTTTTTCGAAGGCGATCTCAGTGATATAAGTTAATCGATATAAGCATAATTGCCGCTTGAGGTTGTATGAGGTTGTTGATTGCATGCATCACTGCAACATATCTGCAGCAGTGGTTGTCAAAACATGTTAACATCCTTCTTCACCGGTTGCATGACCATCCTCCCTAGATCGCTTAGATCGGTTACCGCAAATATCAAGCATAGCTACATAGCTCATACAAGTCCAGATCTACGTTGGTACCTCCACCTTAAAGAAAACTGAGTGCATCAATAAGCGTAATTTATTAGCAACCCCCTATGCATCCAATACCAACATTGAAAATTGATGGGGTAATGCTTTTGGAGAGAAACCTCCGCCACAACCATGGAGGTCGAGCACATGACTTCAAAGCCATTTATTAGCCACTACCAACCCTCACCATCACCACTCACCATAATGATTCACCAATGGCCATCCTTCACCACCTTTCACCGACCCATCAACCGTCACGATGGCTGCCAGTGCAATGTTGCGAGGCAGGTGGGCCTTTGAACAACGAGTAGCCCGTGTAGCCCAGTTCTCACGGGGACACGAAATTGCACATCACGGGTTTCGGCTTCCTTGGCAGCTGCACTGGGAAGGGATGATGTGGAGGGGTTGATCAATGGACATGGGTTTGTCCATGGTGGGGGGACCCCTTAACCAACCAAGTTCATGATCTTTCTTAGGGAAAAGGCAAGTTTTGGGGGTACGCTATTTATATATTTATGGACAAACCCATATTGAACCATACTTAAGACAACCATTGATCATGACCAAAGGTAAAGGAATCATTGGCTTGAGGGGTTGATAGTCCCAAATTTTCCGGGCGGGTGATATTGGGTTTTAGCGGAAAATCATGAGGGGTATGATCATGTTGAGCCATACCCGCAAATTTGAAGACGGCAGGGGCAGGGAGTTTTCTCTGAAAAACTTGAAGAAGTAAAAATGTATAAACATGTCAATTGCATTGTGATTCATAGCCATTGGCATGGGGTCCTCCGTAAAGGATATAATGGTAGATCGATATTCACCAACCACCCCCAGTTTAACCATATGTGGCGATTCACCATCAAGATTATACTTTTTTTAATGTTGGATCTCCCACTGTACCACGATAAACCACTGTATTCCTACTCTTGGTCGCTACCCTCTGTCACCAACCGCTATTAATGTTAATAAAGGGGGGTTATCAATCATGAATCGTTAATCATTCATAGGGGTTAACTAACTATGTTAAGCATAAATATGAGTTTATTAACAACCGGACCTCCCATAGTCCCCCAAAAAAAACATCCACCAACACCAAGAGCTGACTGCTGCCCTGGCACGACAGGAAGGTCGCGTCCATGGGATCCGCCTCTTCTTGATCCTCAGTTCGAGCAGCCAGGCCTTGTTCACCGTGATTGACACATTGGGCTAAGCATTCATCAATCCCTAAAGGGTTCCAGAGTGCCCCGTGGGGGTGAGAGACTTTTTTGCCAAAAATGAGCATCTGAAACCCTGGTGAAAAACACATGTCCACTTGTGCACTTTCGTGACATTGCTCAAAACTAAGGTACGCATCCAAATGACACAAAGTCCAATGTTCACAAAACCTGGAGACCCCGTTCTGGAGGCCCTGTTCTGAAGAGAAACCAGGTAGTTATACACTCTGGGAAACTAAACTGGAAGTGGAAAATCAATTCATATTTGATTTACTTGCAAACACATGGTATTGTTTAGATCCCAGGTTATCATACCAAAGGGATAAAACAAAGGTTTTCAAAAAACACCTGTTAACGAGGTGATTAGCTGTACTCTGCAGGGTTACCTACTGACGAATTGGACTGCATTGACAGGCACTCCCTGTCCAAACAGCACAGCTCTAAAATGCAAATCCTCATCTTGTTTCTACCTGGGGCCTTGGGACTCAAATCCGAGGAAAATATTGAAAACAAATTCTCTGGATGGGTTATACAAGTTATACTTTTCAAACAGCCCCTGCGCCATTCCCAAGCCAGCTGGATACCCAGTGCATGGGTTACCTAAAATGCCGGTGGAAGACCAAACACTCAAACCCCGCAGTATATTGACCAACCGCCACTAACACCAAGTATGCATACCACTAACCAACGTTATCCAACCAGGCTCCACTGGTTCCACATTCATCTGAGCATCTGTCAGGTAAATCTCTTCCCCTGCCGACGCATTTCATGGCAGGGCCTCAGAGTTTACCAACGCCATCACCGCTTCCGCCATGGGGAAAGCTGTGCGGAAGTCAGCTTCTCCAGTGCTTGTAACTGGTGACATTCACCATGATGATGAATCTCATGAGCTACCGGCTAAAGGGTTTATAGTCATGGTTTTATCTCAGGAAACTTACCCCAACAGCCCCAACAGCACTAATCCATGCTAGGAGTACCAGCGTTGACCCAAATCTATGCACAAAGGCACACAAACTTCGGAAAAGATTACATGGATGCTATGAGATATATGGTGTGTCCGGGAAGTGGCCTTTCAGAAACTTGGGAGAAAGAGAGAGAGAGAGAGGTATATACATACATACATACATACCATACCATACCATACCATACCATACCATACCATTACATTACATTACATTACATACATACATACGATATAGAGAAAGAGAGATTGTCTGAAAATGGTAGACTTTGCCATGCAGACTTATGGAACCATACCCAACCTGAAAATCCGCCTCATCTTTGCCGAAAAAAACAGGAAACCACGGAAATCCTTGAATGTCAATGCTACTAAGCCTCTGTTCTCTCTGCGTGCTATCACAAAAAGTGTGCGGTGCCATTCCGATGGGTAGAAGAGTGAAATGGAACGAACCTTCTATTTTGGGGCACTCAGCTTTGGTTCTGATTGTGCTGGTTGGTGATTTCAAACCCTTCGAAAAGCATGAATTACTGACTACTCGACCAACCAAACTTAAAAAAACTGTTTAAACCCACCAGCTAGTTGTGCTGGTCTCAACTCTAAGTAGAAATTTGCAATGATTAACGCAGGCTCTGAAACGGCTCATGGCACAATCTGTATCCAGAGCTGGGACAAGTTCAGGCCGCATTCTGACATTCATGAAAAGCAAATGGTTGACACAGTCCATGACCTAGCACATCCTAGCACACTAATCTGCTTCTGGGTCAACCTTGCATCGTTCATTTTGTTGAACCATTCGCCATTTCCACCGGTTTTGTATTCTGCAGCCTGGCAGCCGCGTCCCCAGCACGTGCGCCGCGATGTGCGCGCGGATGAAGATTAAGGGGGGCAAGGCACCAGGTCCCAAGGGCACAGGGAACTCCAAGGGGCCACTGGCCTCGGAGAACGGCAGCGTTCAACCAACCAACCAACCATGGCTGTAGATGGTGAAAAAAACCTATGGTCACATAGGCTTAAACAGGGTTTAGAAGGGGTGATAATGGCAACCAACCAATAGTATTCAAGGTAATTCTTGGCACATATATATATATATATACGCGCAACGCCTGGGCTTTGCCCAGGCGTTGCAGCGTAGAGGTTTCCCATTCAAAAGTACTAGGGAATATTACACTCCCACCCCGTTAAACCTTAAATTCCTATTGGAAAAACAACAAGGGTACTAGGGAATATTAAACTCCCACCCCCGTTAAACTTTACAATTGGGAAAATCAACAAAGGGACTAAGGAATATTAAACTCCCACCCCCGTTAAACCTTAAAACCTTAAATTCCTATGGGAAAAAACAACAAAAGTACTAGGGAATCCGCCGACCCCGGCAGACGCAAGGGGGAGTGCGCAAGGGAAAAAGAGTTTATGACACAGCTGCCAGGAAAGAATAATAATAATTCGCTGACCCCGGCCGATGCAAGGGGGAGCGCGTAAGGGAAGAAGAGGTGCTGCACTGCTACTTTTACTACCAG
>Ga0126342_10009837_pt1 | contig 17123 bp, 12 predicted proteins | sample Cyp1metagenome_FD_92528 | JGI IMG/M metagenome (GOLD analysis project Ga0126342, IMG submission 92528) | Coral microbial communities from Lord Howe Island, Old Settlement Bay, Australia - Cyphastrea 1 metagenome | ecosystem: Host-associated > Invertebrates > Cnidaria > Coral ... | reverse complement strand
CTACTGCTACTGCTACTGCTACTGCTACTGCTACTGCTACTGCTACTGCTACTGCTACTGCTACTACTGCTACTGCTACTGCTACTGCTACTGCTACTACTACTACTACTACTACTACTACTGATACTACTACTACTACTCCTGCTACTACTGCTACTACTACTACTACTACTACCAGATGATGGGGAGCAGCAGTGCATGAGATTCGATTCACAAAGTAATGATGGAATTTGACCTCTTTGTTTCCCCATTCATTTATTATAGAAACTACCAACTCATGGTTAACCTGTGCAGGAACAAGGGTTACAAAATCCCCCAGTTACATTTAAATTGTGTCGAAATGGTTCATAGTAACCCCAAAAAGATAGAGACGTGATCCATCTCTATTTTCATGGGGGGTATTCTATCCATCATGGACAGTTTTCTATAACAACATTTGCTGCTGGTTTCTTTCAAACTTTGGGATCTTGTTCATTATGCTAGATTACAGTACCCGATGGATACATGCTTTATCCCATCTACATCTGGGCGTCTCTGAAAACCAGGTATACGCCCCAAAACTGCATGTTTTATTGCAGTACTGATGACAACTTAACATTTTCCCCATTTTTTCAGACAAACCCAAATTTGATATACCATTATCTCCGATGATTCTCCTATTATAGGTTTTACAGCTTTACCCCCATGATTGGTGGTTGGGGCAAGCAAGCTAAGGCGACCCAATGCGGATCATGACCTTGTCTGATGGCCCAACTGGGAGGGTCATCTGCAGAGGATTCCATGTTTGATTTTCGTCTTCCGGTGATTTTTGAATTGGTTTGGACATCTACCACTATGATCCATTATGTTTATTTGTGGTTTTTTTAACTGGGATATAATTTTTGGGGATTTGCTGGCAGTGGTTTTTGTAATCGTCTCATCGTTTCACCAAAAATGGGAAATCGAGCGGGGATAGCAACCTGTCTGGCCGATCAAGCCCCACAATGATTTTGAAACATGTTGGAGAACTCCCCCCAAAGTGGCCCAACAAAAATTGGGTTTGGAATTGTTATGAAATGCCCAGATTCCCGACATGACTTGGGATGTGAAGGGTTCCATCCCAACAAACGGGATGATGGTCCCAAAATTGACTAGACAACATGTGTCGCAAATGGATCTTTAGAACTATATAGTAAAATCCAAGTCTTTGGTGATAGTGACAGTGTTTCAAAATCAGAGAACTAGACCCTTACATTCAGGTGGCAAAGGTTGACTTCCAATCATCCAGGGCCCTACGGTCCTTGGGAGTGGAGAGTGACAGTTTGGATATTTTTTTGTTAAAAGGTGTTCTGAAGGCAAGTGTCTATGTTTTTGGGGGACATCACCACATGACCTGTATTTTTGGGATGGGTTGCAACCACCAATCAGTCTAAATCAATTTTAAATCCCTTTCTGGGTGGTTTACATTTTCACGGGCTCCTGATTTTGCAGCTGTGGACTTACAGATCATTGATAGGATCTTGGGACGAAAATGTCAGACACAGAAAAAGTGACAACTTACAACAGGGTTGCTCTACCTGGTTTGTGGTCCAATGGTCCTTGACAGTGGTTGGAAATTGGAGTCTGACCCTTGGGTACAGTATCCTCAACAACTACGTGTTTCTGGGTATTTCAATGGCAGTTTTGAAGGGTTTTTAGTCGGAATGTTTGCCGGGCACCTTCGGGCCCCATGGCCATGAATGCTTCCAGCGCCATGAGCAACTCGGCCACCCGCTCGGAGATGTTGGCTGTGAGTTTAAACATTCTTAAGTCCCCATTGATTAATGGTGATTAATGGTGATTAATGGTGATTAATGGTGATTATAGTTAATGGTTATTATAGTTAACAATTGTATAACCATTTTTAAAACAGTTTTGTTGCTTCAAACATCTTCCCATTTCCTTTTGCTTCTATCGAACGGTGCTTGTTTCAAAAATTCTGGCTCCTGGCGTGGTCACGGCACCCCAATGACTCTTCACAGGTGGCAATGTCGCATCCATGGAATTGGGAGAAGATTTTTCAAAAATTGGTTTAAGTCCCATTTGTATAAGATCGTATAAGATCGATTCTATACTTTGACCAGATAGTTCAGAATCTAAAATATATCATAATTTACCTATCAACAAAAAAACCCATCAACAGCCAGATTGCGGTGATTTTACCATGGATTTCTTTAAAGAAACTCCTGGTGATTTGCCCAGAAACTTTGACATATTGCCTCACCCTGAGGTGAAGAGGACCTGGAAAGCAATGTGGATTTGTTTCTGGAAACCGCCGGAACGTTGCTGGCGATTATGCACCTCGACGGATTAACCACTGGCTGATTTACAGAGGGATCTCCCTCCACAACAATCAGGCGAATAAGAAGAAATGTATACCCACCCCTCGATTTTTGAATTTTTTGGACACTATTGCTAGCACAGACATGTGGAGCAAGAAAATGTTGCGAACATCAGACGAATATATCAGTATCAAATGTTTCCAATAAATCAAAACCACAAAACAAAGGCTTTTTCACTCGGGCACTTTGAGATTTGTATTTTTGGGGGATTTCCTGGGATTTCCATGCCTGGGACACCATTTTTGAAGCTGGCAGATGAAGTGAACAGGGCCGCCGGGCCATTGGCTATTCCCTGAAGATGTAATATGATGTAATATTTCATGAAAATGAGAGATGTAAAATTCATGGGACAGTTTGATCCTTTTTTTCAATGTGAACACAGCGGTTTTTTTCACTGGACACCTTGATGGGATCGGTACCATTGCTAGATTGGCCGCCTTGTGGGCTTTACGAAGGCTTCCCATGCATTGTTCATTGTTGTTTGGATACTGCAGATTAGTTGGTCACATCCGCTAAGAACAACAGCTTTTCCAGAGTTGTCCCATGATTTTACGTTTCCGGTTGTATCCGTTAGTTGGATGGATCAATGTCCCATCAATTTTCACATTGGTTGTATCTCCACTGTTGTTGGCTTTTGATTTCCTTTGGTGCCGCACATCTCCCGAAAAGAACTGTGGAATTTCATCTCGTCTTGCCAAATCCACGTGAGCTATTTATTAAACATACCTGTGTTGATGGGTAAACATAGGGGATTATACTAACTGGCTATCATCATAAGAATATTTGCCAACCGACCAGTATCATGGGATGGGATATGTGTTTTTCATGACTCCGGTGTTTGCTGGAGCGTTCATTGTGCATTGCGCGACTGTGTCCCTATCCCGGTTTGTCTGAAAACTCAGGAAAAACACAGACAAAACAACACATTTGATGGATTGAAGCCTCATTGTTCTCCATTAAAATCGCCATTGGTCAATAGCCCATTTTCAGAGACAGCTCCCATGCTTGTCACTTTCATGGTCACTTATGGCCAAAACGCTGCTACCCTTGATGTCTTTCCGCCCCGAGGTTTCTGTCGGCGCCTGTACCACAGGTCTACCCACTGCACGCAATGCCAGCGAAGATCAAGTTTGTGAATCCCGCAAGCATCCTGTCCCTGCACGTCTCTTGGCAGATATGGTGAAAAGAGGATATTATATATTATTGTATATGGAGGTGTCCAAAGAGGGTGGTACCTCGAAATGGATGGTTGATAATGGAAAATCCTTTTAAATGGATGATGTGGTGGTACCTCGGTTTTAAAGGAAACCTCCATATTTACATTATATATATATATAAGAAGTGGATGGGATGAGTATAAGAAGTGGATGGATGATGCAGTGTGCTAGTCTAGATGGAGGAAGACAATGCTGGAATAAACTGATGATAATCTGCACCATATTCCACTACCATTCGGGCGTCTCAAGCATCTAAGGGAGCCCATCACTTGGTCAAATCTAAAGTTTTGCTCTAAAGGGGAGAATATGAACCTGATCGGCTATAATTTTCATGTTCCAAGTTTGGCCATGCTCATTCATGTCCACACCAGCGATCAGCAATCCTAACCATGGAGCGTTGGCCCTTCTTCAGATTGATCACGGAGATGGACTGTCCGTTGAAGCCATTTTGGAAGGCGTTTGGTCAGTTGAAATATGTTGAAATCTCAAATACCACTGCTGATGTTAGCCCATTGCTGATGTGTTCCTGGCAATCTAAATCCAACAAACATGCGTTTCCATTTGAAACCCTGACTTTCACTGGATTTTGGTGAAATTACTTCCTCGGGTACATTCCTACTTTTTTGGACACCGAGGGGATAGGGTTTGTGCCACGCAGGCAAATTTTGCTGCGCAAGTGACACTTGGATGTGATGACATGTGGGTCAAGAGGGTTGGATTATGCTACGTCAATGAGATGTTTGTTTGTCACACATAGAGGAAGACCTGCGAATGCAATGCAGAAACCCCAAATTGATAGAAAAGTTGAAAACCTAAAAATATGAGGGTTATTAGGATCCCGGAAACACTGTTCGGAATCTTTTTGGGGGTTACAGCAACATACTGTTTTTCCCACGTAGAAATTTGCCAAGAGCTGCGCAGGGATATGTAAAGATCTCATTCAACCACCCGCGCAGCCTTGGCTGCATTCCAAAGTCACGGTTTTGTTTCAACATGTTTAAACCCTTGTTGTTTGTTGTGGTCCCCCGGTATGCTATCGTATACTTCCATATGTGCCTACTGTATCCTCCAATCAGAAACCAAAGGATCGACTGGTCCTGTTTAAGGCGCCTTGGCCCATTGCCTCACCATGTTTAATCTGCATCCACGGTACTATGCTAAACCAACAAACATTGCTATTCGCATCCAGTTTCACTCAGTAAAATCAGATTTGGTGCATCGCCAGTGTTGAATGTTAAGCCCCATTGTTTCTTCTATTATACGTCATACGTGTATCACATCGGGATTTATATCCATGGCCATCATTCTCAAATGAAGTGGAAGGACGTTTTCCAAAACCTGGTTGTTCACGGTTTTCACGCGTCGGCTCAGGATCTATGGGCTCTACCGACCGGTGCCTGCCGCCGTTCCTGCCAACCTCTTTGGTTTGGTTCCTTCGGCAAGCAAAGAAATGTTGGATAAGTTGGAATCATGTATCGATACTGGTTGTATCATGTTATATCCAATGTGTTAGCTGCTGTTGCTCACATTTTGCTGGCCATATCGGCATTGTTGTTGCGAACATCCCCATGTTGCTATAGACCCACAGCCACCGTACCCTGCATTTCTTGTTTGAATGACCCACGTCTTGTTGGTGAATCGATTCATTTTCATTTCATCATTCATCATCATTCATCATCATTCATTTCAATCACCTGCAATCATGTCACATTGCTCAGGCCACTTTGGATGATTTCAAGTGAAATTGGAGGCACTTTACACTACTTTAGAAATTCTCGGAGCCACTGATTCGTGGCAATCTTCAAATTCTGGCAAGGCCGAGGTCACCATCATGGTAAGATATGGTAAGAGGGGGCGATTGTCACCAAAAATGGTTAATATATAGTTTATATAGACATATATATAGAATAATATACATTGTTTTGGCGTGGGAATCTGCAATAAAACTGACCAGTTGAATCTTTAGCGACTACCTTTCACACGACCGGAATTGGAGGTTATTTTGTCCTAGGTCTCGGGTTGAATATCGACCCAGATGTGTTCGGGCATCCTTCCATTCTGATGGGACGCCACAGCCAAATATTGGGGTTCAACTTCCCCTGACCCATGGTACAAATTACGTCTCAGAGTCTCACTGACATATCCTACCTGCGTAAACATCAAACACGTATTTGAAAAAGGTCGTATTCATAGATGCCTGGTTTACAGAATCATGTTCTCACATTGTACCTCTAAAAAGAGCTACACCTTGGTAAATCCACCATTTTCAGAGCCATATAGATACAGCAACAACAAAAAGTTGCAGAAAAATAAGTTCCCCTAGAACCACAAATCATACCCATAGAAGATTATATCCAACCCGTGTCTTTTATGATTTCACTCGAATGATATCCCAACAAAAGATGCTCAAATAACCCAGCTGTAGAGCCATGTGGGATTAAGACATTTAGGTGTTTTCCTAAAATGCATTGTTAAAAAATGTGCTCTTAAACATTCCCCGAAATATGAAACATGCAGATGCTTACATCTTACAAAGACATCCTTTTCCGCTTTTTTTTTGGAGGGGATAGGACCCTTCTACATCCACCAGCTGGTCTTAAGGTGGCATCCATCTACTACCTGGGTACCTGTTGGTACAGTGCTTGGCGCTTGGACGCCTTGAAATCAGGTCCGACGATAGAAGTCAAGATAGGGGGTCAATAATCATACAGAATATGAATGACGTATAGTCAACCGCCAACATATACAGATTATCTATTAATATATATATATATACACATGTACATATACATATATGTATGTGTATATGTGTGTATATATATATATATATGCATTGATTGTATGTATATAATTATCTCTATGTATTGAGATGGTTCAGGGATAGAAACATGGATCTGCTGGGTGGTTTCAAAATGTACACGGTGTTCATGTTTGTTCCTCTTTGCTGTTCACATGAAAACTTTCTAAATGGAAACACTGGATTCTTCATTGTCGAGACACTGAAACTACTCATTTGATTATCCCTGGGGGATCGGAGAGGAGCTACGGCAGCGGTATCCATATCCTATTTCCCAGGCGATAGTTCAATCTTGCTGGGATGAGATGCTATCCCTAATGGCTGTGTCTGAACATCGGGTATATCCTTTCAACCGCCATGTTCATGGGATCATGATAAAAAGATCATGTGTCCACTTGATTTTGGTCGTTCTTTTACCCCTGAATGTAGCAATTCCAATGGAATTGGCTGGGTTTTCCCATGGAATGGTGCCAGGTGCCTGGAGCCGCTCTGCAGCGCTGGCAACCATTGCCACTTGGCATTGTTTTGGCCCACGTGGAATGGGTTCGTCTAACCGCCAAAACTGGTACTACATACGCAACTTAAACCCCGCAAAGTTTTTGACTACACACATCGTTTGTGGCATGACGTGGCGGCATCTGAATGTGTATTGGCGGCATCTGATTTGTTATTCTTTGCTGGCTCCGTTTCGCGATGATGTTAGTTACTTGTATGTAGTGTTTCAACACGCTAAGAACGAAACTACGTTCGAATTCTACCATTTATATTTTATCAACACAACTTCATGCCCATAAATAATCGCATGTTGGTTTGACCATGTTTGACCATGTTTGACCCTGCGATGCCGGTGGCAATATATCATGTTGACAGGTCTGTCAAGAATCACTAATGACTTCACCGATTCATGGATTGATTGGTCACTTAAGTCAGTTGTGCATGATCTCTTTCACATCATGTCATCAGCATCTCAACCACCGTTTGTTCATTCGAGGTACCCTCTGGTAATTTAACATAGCTATTGAAAATGGCTATTATAGTGGATTTTCCCATGAAAAATGGTGATTTTCCATAGCTATGTTAAATTACCAGAGAGTACTGTATGTAAGCCCCACTTGTCTTGTCTTGTCTTGTATTGCATGGTATTGTATCGTATTGTCTTGTGTTGTATTGTCTTGTTTTGTATTGTATGGAGAAGACGTCAGCCTGCTCGACAAAGTCGTAGTTCAGACGCAAGCCCCGCCAGGGACAGAAATGGAATCAGTTCAAGCACTGAAGTCCTCCAAACCAGGTCACGCTGTCCATCTCCATGTGCATGCTGTCCTACGCCGCGCTGCAGCTACATCCTGAAGCCGCCGTGCCTGGGCGGTGGAACATGGGGACTGAGGTGGAAAAATTTGAGGGTTTTCATGAGATGGGGTGAAACTTTGGAAAATGTCGGGAAAATATTGGAAACATATTGAAACATGTGGGACACATGTTGAAATGTGTGGGAAAAATGTTGGACAGTCATCTAATCCATGGGATGTGTTTGGTGTTTTTGTTGGCGATTGGATGGATTTGAAGCAACATACAGGCATCAACTGCCAGAGGCTTTGGTCATCCTACTCCTGAAATGGTCGTTGAATAGTGGTTCGTCACCCGACAACCAGTGACTGGTACCAGTATTTGAAAGAACCTCTGGTAAACCAACCAACATAGCTATGGAAAAGCACCACTTTAAAGAGGTAAGTCAACTATACATGGCCATTTTGAACGGCTATATAAAATTACCCGAGGGTATAAGAAACTCAACAATACCAGTGATCAAGCCAGACTGGGACTAGCCCATGAATTGGACCCCCATCGACGATCCAAGACGGGGACGCGCCCCCACCCACCAAAGGTTCATCGGCCCATTGCATTCCCATATTCAATCAATGTTCAAATCCCATGGTATTCCCATGAAAAAATCCCAGAAATTGTACATTATTGTCGTTCATATCCCCATTCAATTGTGACCCCATCGTTCATTTTTCACTTTTAAATTCCAGAATAATCCCATGATAGTCCCATTCTGATGGAAGCAATGCAGCATACCATTGGAATAATTTACATTACGTAGTTCCAGAAATATGTGGGTGCCGTTGCCCGCAAGTGAAAACCAAGCTCATTGTATATTGATATTAGTATGGGAATCCCATTAATATCAATTTAGATACTCCGACAATTAGTAATCGGAGATGCAAATATGAATAAACCGCCGCAATATTTCCGCAATGAATCTATTGTAACTACATATAATTAGTTGGAAATCAGTCCCATGTATTTCAATTCAAATAAGATCAACAATCCCATAATTATGAATCCCATAGGGCTTCACTACAGTCCCATTACAATAGATATTCAGATATTCCAATAGAATTTCAATACATTACAATAGATAAATGTCCGTTACAATACTTTATTATATATATATTAGATACTGTAAATCCCATTGCAATAGATAAATCCCCACAATATTGATAAATGACTGTTATCATATATCCTCAATATCCCAATTACAAATTCCATCGAACACCCACATGATATTCCCATAGAGCTCACTTCAGTATTTCCAATCCATCTCGCCAGGAACATGTGGGCCATCTCGCGCGTCTCGACCAATGTGCCAACCAATGGGTAGACCTATCCTTAAATCGCCAATCTTACATATGATCATATGAGTGTGTCTGAAAATGGAGGGGATACCCAAAATAGATCAAAATAGTCCTTTTAAATCCTTTTAACTGGGAAGATCATCGAACATGATACTGAAGCCAATGGGTTTTGATGTACCTTATTTTCAGACAAGCCCATATGATGATAACGTGAGATATATTTTTGGGGGGGATACCGAATACTAATCAGCAACCAAGATCTTTGGTTTCCACAATAGGATGAGAGTGGGGATGATTCTCATCATTGAGCCATGAAAAATCACCCGCCATTATTGGGTTTGTTCTTGGGAGTTATACTACCTCAACTGTTGGGGATTTTGATAACCTATATTTGTAAAGTCGATCAACCAACTAGTACCATGAGATGGGATAGTGTTTGTTTTTAATGGCTCAAACGGGTTTGTCCGGAAATAGACTTCCAAGCGTTTCCATGCGCATGCATGAGATAATTCACCAACAATATGATATTTCGAAAAGTGGAATCCGACCAAAACAATTCTAAATTGACCCTTCCTGAACTAACCTTATTATATTGGGGATATAATGGGCAAAATCATAGATGTACATGCATATTATATCATATTATGGGATATAATTGGACATGCAATTAAGAATGTTAAACGTGGGTTTGTCCAGAAATAGAGGACCCCCGCCCACATGGTTGTGCTATTTTAACGGAGAACATGTTGCTGCACCATGGGATTTTGGAAAAAAAACACAACACATCAGACAAACCCAAACAGAAGTAAATTCAAACCTTGTCTATTTTTAAGGGGGTACTACGTACTCTCCGGCAATCAAACATGGCACTTGGAAAGCCCATATTTTTATGGAGATCTCAGTGGGAAATCCAGATTTATGGTGGATCTTCCATGGCCATGTTTGAGTACTGGAGAGTATACATATACCATTTATCACCATGACTACTGTAACCATTAACCACCATCATCAACCATGATCAACCATGATAATCCCATTACAATCACATGAAGTTTATATATATATATATATGATTTTCATGGTATTTCCTCAATCAGGCTTAGCGTTCCACCTCAAGACTACCATATATACCCATTAATGCACATTTCCGCCATCATCTCCTAACACGAATGGTCGTGGCGCTACATCTATCCATAACCATATAAACATATGTGAAACCGGCCCCGGTGCTTAAGATGCAACACTGGCATCTTGTTCTGGAGTGTTCAGCTCAAACTAGTGGATTTCGTTTTAATTCTTTCATATTTGAGACGCTTGCTGCGGAGTAGAACAAAGTGAAGTGGTTGCATCTTTGAATTCATACAATATATCAATTCCATGTTTTAGTGGTCAACCCTATTCAATTATATATATATATATGATCATATAAATCCCATGTTTCAGTGGTTTTCATCCTCATTTTTTTACCAATCAACCGACGTGGACCGTGCCGTGCATCCGTCCGAGCCAAGGCTCTTCTTCAGCGTGTGCCTCTTCGCCGCACCGTTGAGTTCCCTGCGCAGCGTCCTCCGGGACAGGAGCTCCGAACTGCTGCCGATGCTGCCCAGCCTGCTGGGGCTGTGCCTCGAAGGGGAGAGATGAAAAATGGGGAAGAATCTCATGGGGGTGGTGTAGTTATGGTGGGAAAATGATGGGAAAACCCATGAATATAACGAGGTATATAGGAACTAGAATGGGAGAAAATGATGGGGGTGGGTATAATGGGTTTGGAGGACAATCATGGGATGTGATATTCTCATGGGATCATGTGATTTTGTCAGATAATCATCATAAAGAATACTGTGGATATTTATAGGTATTAGATGATGCAGAAAATAGAATCTGAGATTAGCTATCTGTGCAGAATTGCACCTGGCAATTTGGATGTGTGGAATCTTATGATGGGATTTATATATCGTAATGTGATAATCCTATCACAATCATATCACTACCAAGATCATGACAATATATTGAATATCGTTATATTTGATCATGACAAGTCTGTTGAGAGCATGGAAATGTGATGAAATTTGAAATAGCCGTTCAATTTGCATGGATTTATGAATCCAACTAAACACATACCCTCTGGCAAACTAACATAGCTGTGGAAAATCACCATTTTTTGCGGGTAAATTAAGGAACTAAATGGCCATGGCTTCAATAGCTAGGTTAAATTATCGGAGGGTATACTATCCATATGTTGGCTGGTGGTCTTATAACCGTTAACCATTATTTACCATTATTGGTATTGATAAACATTATTATTGCAAGAATTATGGCACCATATTAGTGCATTATATATTGATAGACAGGCACATGGTATACCCGGTATCTGACAGACACATCCAGTTCTTGTGCTCCCAGCAGGTTGTGCAGCGGATGCTGGTGTTACATCGGATGGCGTCATGACAGCAAGCCTCTCTGGGTACCGATCCTCAGTCAACAGAAATGGCTGCTGATGACGGCGGGATATAACCAGGGGATCTACCATGGGAACATCATAGGATAATAAAAACGTGGGATATATACTGGATTATAAGCAACGTATGGGAGAATTGGGGGAAAAATAGTGGGATAATAGCTATCATCCTCAACATATGGGATTATCTAGTGTAATAATGGGATATGTAGTGGATTATGGTCGGATAATAACCAACATATTATGTAAAAATGCGGAGAAATGTGTGCAGAATAGAGCTGGACAAACGGAAATGGAGTGGCTGGTGATCTGTGACCATTTTATGAGGATAGAATGGGCATATAAAATGGGATATACAGTGGAATATAGTGGGGATATAGGTGTAGAACCCGGAGTTTATTCAAGAAAACCTGACTGATTAGGTTTTGAGCGGGGTTGAACCATCATTCATAGGGGTTTAAGCATCTAAAGATATCTATAGTATGGGGATGTAATGAATAGATATGGATAGATGATGGTTGGTTAGTGATTCAAGGGAGTATACTATATATATATATCATGATCCCTGAGCTGGAAATTCTCATTAACCACCGCAACAGAGTTTCCAATGATCTTTTGACACTAATCTATTGCTAGAAAGAATAGGTACCACAGATTTAAATCCTTGGTTTCGGGTTGAATATTCATTGGTAATGAAATATGAATGATGTGTTCGAGGACATTGAGATCAAAATGGGAAAAGTGTGCGGATCCAAGGAATCCAAGGCCACAAGATCAAAGATCAAGTGAGTGGTGAGCACAAAGTATAGTCAAATGTTGCTTGATGACAACATATATGACTCATACTAAAGAAACTCAGCCTTTAACAAGCATCGTTGGTAAAGTGTTTACACCATTAGATCACCATATCACCAATGGTTTGTGCTCAATCCCTACGGAATCCCCCAGATGAACACCTAAGGAATTTCAATGGCTTCCTCCTGTCCTGCGTCCAACTGCCACCTGGATGGGATCAAGGGCAGCTGTTCATCCGATGTCGGTCATCGAAAAATTGGTGATACCGCAAAACAGTGACCTTTTGTAGCTGAACACGTGGCTGAATTTCAATAAATTGATCCAGTTATCCAGTTCTTCAATCGCCTTGGGATAAAGTGGAAAACCGGAGTTTCACCTCATTCTAGTCGTCTGGGTCAGTTGGCTCGCACCCTTAGCCGACCAAGCTGAAAATGATGGGTCAGGAATCCTTGGTTCGAATTTGCCCAGAGCCATCCAACCATCCTTGCCACTCAGGATTCTCATCGGCATCTTTCCGGCCAAAAAGCTCAAGACCTTGCCTGGAGAGACCTCCCCGTGACCAACAGGATGACAGCAGCTGTGCGCCCTGGCCGTGCGATGTGCAGAACCTGAGATGAGGGCGATCCGGAGAAGATTGCGGAAGATTGCTGCGATGTGCAGAATCCCTGGAAGCTGGTGACGACACAACCTAAAAGTGCTCGGCCGGTGATGGAAAGTCCGGAAAGTGCTGTCAAGCACGGAAGTGGTGAAGAAAGGTCAATGCTGGCGTGAAAAGGGCTGCGGAAAATGTGACAGGACGGGGTTGAAATTTTCACCTTGGATTTTGGATGGTACAGCCGGTACAGCCAAGTTTTCCTATAGATGTTCCCTAAAATCAATTGAGGAGTGGCTGGTATTTATCCAAACTCATTCAGATATAATAAACATTCATCAACTATCCCATGAGAAGAACGCGATTGCCATCCAAATCAACCTGTGTTGTTTGGAGGGAAACTATGAAGCAGCAGGGCGGGGCAACGCGGGCAACGGCTAGTGACCTTCTCATGGCAAGGATATTATCTGGGATGAAGTTAGAACCCAGAATTTTCGTGATTTGTCCATAAGATTGGGCAATTTACCCTCTGGTAAACTAACATAGCTATTGAAAATTGCCATTTATAGTGGATTTTCCCATGAAAAATTGTGATTTTCAATAGCTATGTTAAATTACCAGAGGGTATATCAATGATCTGCTTAAAATACATAAGGTGGCAAGACCCAGCATTTTCCATCTATTTTTGGGATGAAAACCCAGGAACTACCACAGGTTCCACAGGTATTTTTGGCTTCACCAAGGTAACAGGGTTTTGTGCCATACTACGAGCCAGGGACGCCCATTTCAGGGATCGTCTTAGTGTTTTTAATGACCAATCTCATGGATGTTTGATAGGTGTTGGGGTTATTTGTTTGGCCGGGGGGCGCACCTGAATCACTCAAATTGTAAGTTATTGACACGTAGTGACGTAGTGGTTGGCAATTTAGAATCCAAAACTGGGGAGATATCAACCAAGAGTATATAGCGCAATCTTCCGAATCTTTGTCAGAGCACACTTTGATCCATTGCTATGTTCTTCCTGTTTCTCTCAATCCCAAAAAGATAGAACAGCAAATTGCCATTGTTTTAGCAGGAGTTGTCGTTCCTAGCTTTTCTGGGGCTGCTGTTTTACCTTCCGGTAATCATCCCTATCTATAGATGACGTTCCTATTAAAACATCCATCTAGTGCGGGGATTTTCATGCTAGCCACGTTTCTGATTACCCCAGTATAAAACATATCCGTGGTATGTGGTCCCAACTCACCTGACCCCTACAACAATTCCCGGTGTCCAAGGTGGCGACCCTTGGACGCGCAACAGCGACGCAGCCATCGGTTTTTGGAGAAACTACAGCAGGTTTTTTGGGGGTGGGCTGGTAATATGGGTCTTCCAATGGATCGTGGGTATAGGTCAAAATGGGCTAACCTAGATTAACTAGATTAACTAGATGGTGAGTACGAAACATGTACAGTAAAATCTGTGGTCCCATGGGGCTTAAATTTTGACTCATCTCCATATGAACGTGATGGTTTTATTCATATTAATTATGATGATAATTCTCCATGTTCATGATCATGCTAATCCCATGTATTTGTCCCACTAATGGAAGATCCCATGTAATTCTGATGGTATGCATTCTGATGGTTTCTATCGGTGAATACTTTATCCCATACACTTATCTATCCCATGATGGTGATTGTATGGATATCATCACTATACTGGTGATCATGTACGTTTTGCATCTGGTGATTACATGGTTTTATGGATATTAAACATTAACAGAACAGGGTCGCTGAATCATGTTTGCACCGGATCCGAAATCACTAGTGTAAGATATCAAGTCACCACACGCCCACCCCTCGCATTTTATATCTGTTTTCCCTGGTGCATATTATATCCGCCCCATGGGTTTGTCTGAAAAGATCGTGAAAGCCCCAAAGTTTGTTGTTTGATGTTGATCATCGATTTTCCCTATTAAAATAGCATAAAAATAACCAGGAATTGGAGGTGAATATGGTCCAGAACTGGTTCTTCTCCGGTCACCAGGTTGCACAGCTGGAGTGCAGAGCTGCAGCTCATGCATGGACTACTTGAAGCAGCGCGTGAGGACGGTGATCCTGCGTACTTCTCATGTTCTGTTGGAAACCTGATTTTAGCGCTCAAATGGTTGGGTTTATTAATGGTTATTCTGTTTCTATGGTTGAACATTAAGCATTCAACTCCTGTTGGGTTCAAGTATTGTTTTGGACATATTCTTTTGAACACCACCCCTTTATAATCATCTCAATCATTGAAATCATCTACAAATATGTATCTATAAATATGTAACAATATGTAACATATGTATTTTCCACAGCTATGTTGAAATACCCAGAAAGGACCCCCATCACCAAACCCTTCAAATTACCCCACGGATGAAGGCCCAAGAGGCCCAAGATCCGAAACCGACCTTGTTTCAAGGGGTTCAAAGGCTGATACGTTTTTACCTTGGGCAAAATAACCATTTGTGTGGAACATATCACCATTTTAATAGGTATATAAATGTATATAGTATATAATTTAATGTATATACTTCATCCGTAGCATTGGTTTAAAATGCCACAAACACCACCATATTCTGTTGGCTGATATGTGTTGCTTGATTATTATACAGGTTGTAAGAATCCCCAAATTAGGTGTGACACTAAATATATGGGACATCTTTGATAAATGATGGCTGACTGATGGTTGATTGGACTTGAAGGGAGTTATACTACCTAGTTTATTTTGGATGAATGAACCAATCGATAGTAGGGAAACCTCTCAACTACTACAATGAGATTGGATAGGGGTATATGTCATGGCTCGATTAAACAGTGCTAAACCCCCGCACATCATGGCTGGCTATAAATAATTTTAGTTACTGCATGTTTATGATTGATGACCATATTTACTATTAGATCCTGATTGCAATTATCCATGATTATCCATTATTTGGCCATTAAAAATCATAATTCACTATTGATGGCTAAAAGTTGCTAATGTCGGTAAAACAATGATAAACCATCCCCCAGTCATCACCATAGGTGGCATGAACCATTCCCAGTCATGGGTGGTTTATGACATTGTTTTACCCACTTTACATGTTTTTTGCCATCAATTTGGAACGAGGTGAGACAAGATTCCCAGCCAATGGGACGCAAAAAATTGATGAAAAGCTTATGTATGGCCAGATATGGCCAGTAAATGGAGAAGGCTAGATGTGCCTTCCATGGCCTAAAACGATTTCATGGCTTTTCCAAGAATGTTTCCCATATATCATATAAGATGGGTGACGGATGTCCCATTCTATCATATTCTATCCCCGTTTTTGCTCGTGAAATCCCATTGTTGATGGTTAAACTAGCATGTTTCTTGTTTAAATCACCATTGTTGTTGCTCAAAACACCATTTGGGATGGTGAAATACCAATTTTGGCTACAGATCTACAGTAAGTAGAGGTTTAAATCCAAGTAGGCGACATGCCAAATGCCTTGGAATCGTGACGCGGGTGACGCGGCATGCTAGGAGGCGGCGAGGTGCGGGTGGCCCAGAGGCGATTGGAACGCTGATCAGTAAAGACTGACATCAGAAGTATCAGTTTAATATAGTAGATTTACATAGTTATATAATGTTATATATACATACATGTACATAGAGATAGATATACATATATATATATACATAATTATATATAATTATATATACAGATATGTATGAAATGCATTATTATTTGCCTAAGGTGGAGGCATGATCCAAATAATGGTTTTCACTGGATGGATTTGATCGCCATACATTTAACTACTGTAGATGTTTGTAGTGTTTTGGACTTACCACATATTCAGACATAGGCCACGACAAGTGAAACTAACTTACCAGGGGGTCAGAAAACACAACCAAGTAAAACTGGCCGAAGATAGTTGGGGGCTAGGGACTGTTAATGTCCTTAAGCCGAGTAGCCCAATTACCCCTCAAGATCAAAGGTGGGTATAGCGACGTCTAAAGTTTGGCATTCACATTTTTTTCTGAATTCTATACTTCTGGGGTTGGGGAAAATTGAGAGTCGTATAGTCACCTCTGGGTGTTTTAATGGAAAACCATCCCATGAATCTTAAAGATATACAGCACCCGACAGAATTATGGAAAAAAAAAAACGTTTCAATTTACAGGCGCCGCCTGTCTATGATAGAAAAGTTACGAACCTTTTTTTTCCATAATTATTTTTTCCATAATTATTTTTTTTCCATAATTCTGTCGGTGACTGTATG
>Ga0126342_10009836_pt1 | contig 17123 bp, 19 predicted proteins | sample Cyp1metagenome_FD_92528 | JGI IMG/M metagenome (GOLD analysis project Ga0126342, IMG submission 92528) | Coral microbial communities from Lord Howe Island, Old Settlement Bay, Australia - Cyphastrea 1 metagenome | ecosystem: Host-associated > Invertebrates > Cnidaria > Coral ... | reverse complement strand
TATATATATAAGTATGTATATCTAAGTACGTATATATAAGTATGTATATACAAGTATGTATATACACGTATGTAAATATAAGTATGTATATATATATATATATATTTGAGTATGTATATATATATAAGTATGAATATATATATATGTATAAGTATGTATATATATATATAAGTATGTATATATATAGTATGTAATATATATAAGTATGTATATATAAGTCTGTATATATATATAAGTATGTATATATAAGTATGTATATACACGTATGTAAATATAAGTATGTAAATATACATTTACAAGTATGTATATATAAGTATGTATATATATATACAAGTATGTATATATAAATATGTGTATATATAAAAGTATGTATATATATATACAAGTATGTATATACAAGTATGTATATACAAGTATGTATTTACAAGTATGTATCTATAAGTATGTATCTATAGGTATGTATCTAGAAGTATGTATCTATAAGTATCTATCTATAAGTATCTACCTATCTATCTATCTGTCTGTCTATCTATCTATATCTATCTATCTATCTATCTATCTATGCATCTGTGCATCTGTGCATCTGTGTATCTGTATATCTATGTATCTATGTATCTATCTATCTATCTATCCATCTATCCATCTATCTATCTATCTATCTATCTATCTATCTAATCTAATCTAATCTAATCTAATCTAATCTATCTATCTATCTATCTATGTATCTATGTGTCTACGTAGATACGTATCTACGTATCTATGTATCTATCTATCTATCTATGTAATGTAATGTAATGTAATGTAATGTAATGTAATGCAATGTAATGTAATGTAATGTAATGTAATGTATGTATGGCCAACTTTTGGGGATTACCACGATGGTTATACCCAAATAAGTCCAGTGCTGCACCCCAAAGTGGGCGTGGTGCCCAGGTATGGCTTCAATTTGGCCACCCTCTCATTGGCTTTTTCGCCAGATGCCACACTTGAGCCACTTGGCGCCAGAGCCATTAGTATTTCCCAGGAAATCCCCAAACCAGATGGGCAGCCACAGGAAAATCATAGGAGTAAACGGGTGATTTTCCAGCAAGTCATGGAACTGATTTCGGGAGGGTATGAGAAATCTGAATTCAATGGGTTAGTGTCAAAATCTAGAGGAAACTTTCTTCCTGTAGATTTGCCCTAGGGAACCTGATGATCATTAGTTAGCCTATTTCGGGACCTGGGACTCAGGTTTACGCCAGTGTGGTCAACTGGGACTTTACCGGGGTTATCAACTGGTAAGTAGAGGGCCATCATGGCGTGTGTCCATTCAGAGTGCACCAGCGATTCCTTGAGCGTTTGGGGGATGGTCATCAATCCATTCATAGGGATGAGAACTACCACATACCCCCATGAGAAGAAACACATAGTGGGATAGATGACACCTCATTGATCCCATGTTTTCTGAGCGTTTCACATTTGGTGACCATTTCTAGTGCCTGACATCACTTGATCTTCTGACCTCTTGGCGATTGGCTTCGCATAAGAAAAAAGGTGTGGATCATCCATGGCAAGGGTTTTCAGTTCCATCAGGTGAAGATCTATTATCTAGGTATAGAGCCATGGTTAAAGGGGTATCCCAACTTACCAGGGTCATAGCCATGGTTGTACCCGGTTCCCATCAAAACAAACCCAACTGCACCAAACATTGTACACCTGCCATCTATGATTTTGCCGCTAGGCCATTTGTGATGATCGGGCGCATCATTGGCTCAATCGTTTTTTTTGATTTGCGACACGGCTTCTGCATCAATGTGCTGTTTAGTGCCCCTCGACGCCGCTGTGGGCCTCAGAAAGTGGGTCATAAGAGATCAGCATTTTGTTCTCCAAGAAATGTGGGGCTTTCTGAAATGCCGGTCCCCAGAATTTCGCCAGGGAAATCATTTGAAATCATCTTCCAGATGAAAACATCGACGATGAACTCAAGCTTAAGAAACTCATCAAATATTATTTCTTTCCCCGAAAAAATCAGCCTTTTTTTAGAGCCCAAGACGGGCGTGTTTGATAATGGGGGGATAATACGATATAGTATATATATATAGATGTACTGCATGTATATCCACACATCGCTGAGGCGCGGAGAGTCCACTTGTTGGCCTTTGCATCTTACCAACCTTTGGGTCAAGCTATCTTTGTGCAGGAGGTTTGTGCGCCTTGGTCGGTTGGTTTCAGTTGAACATCTGACAGAATGTAGTAACCCTCAGCCATAGAAAAGTTGGAAACCTGGAAATCATCGGGGAAGAATCATCGAACTACCATCCTGGAAATGTTTTTCTATCTTTTTTGGGAGTTATGCTTGAAACATCATATTATTTGCTCTGTTTCAAGGAGGCAGAAAGATGAGCATTTCTTGAGCGCGTTGGTATCGTGGAACTTTGATAGTGACCCAGTAAACCACAATGGTAAAGCCCATAATAAACATATAATAAACCAACTTTCATTGGGGCACCCATTTCTGGTAAAGTTGTGGATGACTTATTGTTTGGTTTGACACATTGCATTGTCGATTGGCTGTCCCTTCTGAGGTCACCATTTGCATTCTTATGATTCCTTGGGCCATTGAGAACATTGCGCGGTCGCTCGATTGCCACGGCTTTTTCGCGACGTTTTGTTTTGTTTTTTTTGCCCAGCTTACTTTGGCTCCCGTGAAGTCCGTGTCCAAATTCAAAACCCCAAGGCCCAAGGGGACCACCGGTGGACCGGTGGACCATCGCTTCTGTGATGAGGCGATGGATCTCTGTGCTACTTTCAGCCAACGAATTAGGCCTATCTCTGCAAGCGGTCCGCTCCGTGACCGCCATGTCCTGCGATGCGCAAGGAGAACTGGACAAGGACATGCGTTTGCTGCAGGCGGGCACCTTGCTGATTCGGAGTGGCCGATTTTGCACCTTTTTAGGTTTTCGATGATGTTGATGTCGATGATGGTCGGGGAATTTGTCACCAAAGATTTCAGATGAATCAACATGATCCAAGGATGAAACCTGCAGGAATTCGTTCGGCAGGTGTGCTTCCAGGACAAACCTGTCTCTATCCAAAGCTGTTTCATAGCAACCCCCAAAAAGTGCGACAAGTAAAATCCGACTAAAATAGTGGTAGATGACTTTTCTCTCTTTTCTGGGGTCACTAGAAGCAAGATGTTGCTTGACTTTGATGTGAGCGACCGGCGCCGCAGGTTTCACCGAAGCTGGCCCACTTTTGTTGCTGGGCTGAAAGATTTGTTGGGCTGTGGTCTCGCCATGGCATATGCAGAGACCAAGAATTGGGTGCAAGAGTTTGGCGTCGCTTTTCAGACTTCCGGCTCAGTTCAACTCCCTTTTTTCATGGCAAAATCCCGATATGTTTTGTGATAAGAACATTTCTCCAACGACAATCCCTTCGCATCAGATATCTATTGAAATCGATGATCTCCCCGAAAAAAACATATCCACCATAGCGTCACATCCGTGCTGAGTTCAAAAGCCGCCGAGTAGTTTGGAGGGCCGATCTTTCTTGGAGCTGGTGGAGGAAGACGACCATCAGCGACTGCAGACAGTGCTGCAGTCAGCCAAGGAGATGGCGCAGCAACAAGGCGGTGTCAGGGTCAGACCCGGTCATGGAGGTTTGGAGGAAATGTAGCTTTGAACAGCAAAAAGACCTTCAACTCATTCGGACAGCCAGGTATAGCCAGGTCGATTTATTTTACTTAAAAAATGACGAGATTTTTTTGATGTTGGATGCGCCTGGTTTGTATAGTGCCATGGCACTAGTGGAGGGGGGTTGTGCTTCGCAGGAATACCCGTGCCTTTGAACTTGAACGTCTCGAAGCGGAATGGGCAGCACAAGGAGCTCATTTGAACTGCAAACGCATTGGACTTGGAGAGTGAGTAAACAGGAAGGCTTGTGAACGATTTAACATTGAGCTTGGCTATTGTTGTGGTTTGTGGTTGAATCACACCATTGACCTTTTTGGAATGCCGGATCTTGAACCAGACATTTAGCCATGGCGATTTGAAGAGGTAAGCAACGCAGTTCATACTCCCAAAGTTCATCAAATCTCCGAACTCAGGGGGTGAAACGCTGAAGAAATCCACCGCCTTCAAACAGTTTCAACATGTTTCAACCATATACATTCTCACGCGTGAAAAAACCTCCATATCATTCTGAAGAATGCATCATCACTTTTCCATAGAATTGTATCCTTTCTCAAAGCCGCCAAGAAATAGTTCATACTTGGTTTATATTAGTTCACGATGGTTTACAACGGTTGAGAATGATTAATCACGGCCAATCATGGTCAAACATGATTCATCATGGCTAATAAATCAACGTAATGGTTAATAAATCAATATAAATCAATATTATTATTATCATTATTATTATTATAACACCACTTAACCATTGATTTATATTGACCAGATATGACCATATTACTTATTAATCACTGAAGCAAAAAGTCTCGCAGGATCTGAGAATCCATGTCTGCAGCCTGGCCTCGGAGCGTCGAGGTCCACAGTATTTCTTCGCCATGACCGAGGCACGATGCGATGGAGAAATTGGGAGATGAACCATGGATTTGGCTGATGCCCGGAGGATATCTTAAATATCTTAAGACTTCAGTGGTTTTTGATGGTTTTTGTGGAAACCCAATGATTCCAATGATTCCAATGATGTTTTTTTGTGATGTTTTTTTGTGGCTGCCAGGTGGAAAAGCTGAAGCCAACGGAGCCAATGGAGCCAACGGAGCCAGCGGACAAGGATGAAGCAGGTGCGACACCCATGCCATGCCATGAGCAGTTTCTCTATGTTTCTCTTGTTTTTTTTAAAGAAGCGTTTCTCTGAAAAATCTCTGGGATAGGCTGTAAAGCATTGCAAAGCCGCGAATTTCAGGACTGGATTTTTTGATGACAATTTTGAGCTGCAGGTTAGCCGATCATTTTAGTCAGACTCCATCATTATTGCTGGCAAATATCTTTCCAATTGAAAAGTGAGATCTTCGTCCGCCAACAACTGTGAATCATCTCACTTTTTCCCATGATTCACATTCTTCAACCATTCTCAACTCTCAATCAATTGTCAACCAATGATTAGCCAAAATAAACCAATTACTAACCATTATTAACCATTACTAACCATGATTTTTCCAAATTTTTCCCAATTTTTCACCATTTTTCGTGGCATTTGCCGCGCGCGGCCAGGTGCAGCTGCCGCTTCGTCCGTCGAGGCGTCCAGTCAGCCGCGCCTGACCTCGGAAGCGCTGGCGGCGCATTCCTGGGCTTCTTTGGCGAGACAACACATCTGCATTTTCATATTATATCATATTACATATATAATATATATATATGGATTAATAGATGGTTAGTAATGGTAGTAATGGTTAATAGTGGATATATATCATATATATAGATTATATCTGGATATTATATATATATTGTACGTATGTACTATCTATCTATATTTATATTATATAAATATTATATGTATGTTGAACACCCCATATATACTATATGTATGTTGAACATATAAGTATATTGGTGTAATATGTATATCATTATGTCTAGTATATATATATACATACACATGTCTATGTGTATAGTGGATGGTTGAAAAACCGATTTGGAGGTGTAACATGTATGATTATATGTATGAAAATGGATACACAATGAAGACATGGTTACTTATTTGCGGTTTAATTGTATGGTATTATATCAGCATCTATGTGCATGTACTTTTATGTATATGATATACTGTACACAGATGTCAGCAAGCAAAAGGGTGATGTTATTGGATAGAATTCTTGGATCGCTTTTACAGGATGGCCCCCCAGTTATAAGTTGGCTTATAAAGACCATGAATACTATAGTTATCTATAGCTATATCTACCATAAACCATAACTATAGTTAACTAGAGCTATGTGGGTATTTGCTCAAACATGGGATGTTTCTCCTTGCCAAGCATCATTAAAAAAGTGAGTTGGCACAAAGAAGTGTTCAAAAAAATCCACCCAGGGCCGGGCCCCACTGGGCCCCGGCTGGTCGACAGAGGCCATGCCCGTGCAGAACACCAGCAGCCTCTGGGAGGTGAAGGTGAGATATGGCTGTGGCTGAATTCTATGGTTTATGGTAGATATACCTATAGATAAATATGGTATTCATGGTGTTTATAAACCAACTTATACTTGGGGGCCCCATCCTATAGTGCCAATGAGTAGTGTAAGAAATAACGAATGGTGAATTACTGATCAATAAATAATGAATCACTAATAATAATCAATGGATGAATTAATCATCTATGTATTGATTTTGTGTGAATTGCTGATCAATAATGGGTTAGGAAAGCCAATGGAGTAGTGTCATATCCCAAAAAGCGAGGATATTTTTGACTGGAAGGTCCAATTCCAAGGAAATTGGTCCAAATTCTGTTGGTGTTTTCTTGGTCTTAAAGTCTCACGTAGGCCTATATGAGGATATTCACCAAAAGAATATGATCAAGGATGAATCCATATTGGCATGGGGAAGTTCTCAGTGTGGATCAAAATCTCCTTCAAGCAGTCAGTATGATTGATTCCTCAAATGTTTTTGGCAATCTGAAGTCTGTTTTAAATCTCCAGAGCCTTTCTTAATCCAAGCTGGAACTGAATAACCGACATGTTCGACTGGATTTGTACCGCCTGGACCGCCCGGAGGTACAAGTTGATGAGGCAAGTCTGGAAGTTCAGGAGATCAACATCATTCTGAACACCAACCATTGGAAGAAAAGTCCGCTCTGCTCAGCTTTTTCCAACGGGGATGGTTTTTCACATCTGAGTGTTTCCTAAGACATCTCTAGAAGTATACTTTTGTCTCTGTCTAGAATTTTGTTTTGCCTACATAACTTCGCAGCTTTCGACTTCAACTCCCGCTGTTCCATTGGCTTACTTATTTAAATTTACCGATCCAGTTGACTCTTTCATAGATTCTTTGATTCTTCTCAATACTTTTGCTGGACAAATCCTGCCATTGTCAACGAGCTTTAGCTAGAATGTAACCGAAATTGGAAGGCTACTTGACAACATCATAAACGATTCTAAGCAGTCGAAGCTGAGGGGAAATCACATTGATCGAAACTGCCAAGAAACAACTTCCCAGAACCATTGGACTTCATAGTTTTGAACTGCCATTCAGATCATTCAGGCATCGCGAGTTGCTCAATGACACATATGCCGAAGTGGAAGGTCCCCACCATTTGGGTCAAAAAGGAGTCTACCCCCAAATGACCATTGGAATTGGGACCATCTTTTCAGAAGCCATTTGTGTCAGTTTTACTTCTCGAAGATCTTTGATGAAGATGATGAAGATGATGAAGATGATGAAGTGTTTGTAGTATTTTAGTTACTATTTGAGCCATGTTTAAAACCCTTGTGTCCCTTGTGTTCATGTTAAGCAAGGGGCCCCTTTTTTCAGTGGCGGGCCCCATGATTTCCTGATTTCCCGAGGCCGGAAAACGTATCTGAGCGAGTGCATCTTACCAGGAGTTTGGGATGAGTTCAAGTGCCTCGGGATTCAAGTGCCATGAATAACGAAACGACCCGCTGATTTCTGAAACCCAAGGAAAAAAAAATGTGGTAAACTCAACAATAAAACCATAAAAAAAGCATATTTGGGGAGGATTTTTAGCAATTTTATGGTTATATTGGGGATGGGTGATTGTTGGGTAAACGTTGGGTAAACAGCTATGGCAGCTATGGCTATCGATCAAATGGATCGCTGTGTAACTGTGAGGATGAACATCCCCTTTCCTGGCTCTCCAACCTCGGCTCATTCGCATCATTCGCATCCCCATCATCTATAGGTATTCAAGCTGTACCATGGTATCATACACCTGACAAACGGCATAGTATATAAAAGTATATACAGACATAAGATGTACATATGTGAATATTATTGTAAAACTAAGCACCCCTCATCAATTAGATCAAAAGCATAGCATTTATTTTTGGTATCACTATGCATTTATCACAATTCTTAAACAACACTTCTGCATATAAGCATTAGGACATGTCATGAAGTAATTCTGACAAACTTTATAATTATCACTAAACATCACATTTAAACTTTCAATAGTACAATCAGGTAGTTAAGTCATATCACCACGGTAATACCTATTGATAGCTCCCTTTGTAGCATTTTTCTCACGAAAAATGCTGTGAATCACTGAGGCGCTGGATCCTGGCTTCACTCAAGGGACGTCAAGGCGTGCTAGATTTATACCGCAGAATTTTCATAGCGATTTTACAGACATACAAATAAACAAACAAACAGACAAACAGACAAACATATATATATATATAGATGTATATATAGATGTATATATAGATGTATGCAGCTGTATGTATATATATATGACAACAATATAGCTAGGCCTTGAAGGTACTATGGGACTACCATCTTAGCAATGTAGAGATTGCATGTATAGAATTCAATTCTAGCTAGCAGTTTTATATGGATCATTAATCCCATGGTCAATAATCAATGAAACACATGCCGTAGTGAAAAAGGAAGATCATCTTTCGTCATTTTTGGGGTTCCATGTCGAGCTTCAGCCGTGTTTCTCAGAATCTTGGAGCTCTTGTGGGGATGGGTCACAATGGACGACTTGACGACCTTCGACTTTCGGATTCACCATCATTAGTTCTCCATTTCTAAATCTACCCAAAAATACCCTGTTGGCCTTTGAGATTCATTTTTTTCTATTTTAAATCATGAAAATCCTAGGAACATTACGGATTTTTTTCGCTGAGGCACCCCGCCCTTCATCGTGCCCTTTGGATTTCCTCGTATCATGTGTGCCATTGCGTGTGCACGACACGTGGAGTTGAAGCGGAAGGCCGACATTTTCGCCATGTTTGCCATGTGACCCCAGGGGAAGGATTGGGTAACCCTAAATGGAATGGTTTACTAAAAACGTCAAGAAACCACCATCTTTGATGTAAAAACCAATTCCGGTAAGTCCTTGGACGATGAAGCCAAACTTTAAGAAGCCCATTTCAAAGACAACTATACCTTCCAAGAAACTAATATTGGTATGGAAAATGGTCCATTTATGGATCATTTTCCTATTAAAACTGTGATTTTCCATAGCTGCGGTAGTTTTTTCGAAAGGTTCCACCGATGGTTCCTCGACGCTCAGCCGATCAGGTTGGTTCTACTGGTCGTCACGAACTCAGTCTGCGGCTGAAGCACATCTTTGCCCGAAGGTGCACCGGCAGTGGTAGCCAGTGGTAGCCATTGACACATTGATTGGTTCAACCACAAATCCCTGTTTCATTAATTGGTTTAAGGGAAAATGGGAAAATCGAAACCGGAAACTTCAATGTTAACCACAAGTTCCTTGAAGTTTCCGGTTAAGATTTTCCCTGAAACCAATTGAACCTGTCCATAAATGAGGATAATGTAGGCAATCCAATAATAAACATACTATTTGGGGATGCTAGTTACCACCCATTTATGGTGATGACTCGGGGATTTTGGCACATTGGGTTTACCACATTACTCGGGATACACCCAAATTAGCACATTTCAATGGACAATTCTTGTCGATCTGGCACCCCAAAACATTGAAATGTGGCTTGTGGTGCACCGAAATAACCAGCATTCAGTGGATGACAAAAGGTAGCCTTTTTCGGACAAACCGAGATGTGTGCGTCTGTGTGTGTGAAACATCTGAAAAGATGTAAAACTTCCAACCGGTTTGTGATTTGTTGAATTTGCATAACGAATCAGCAGGGGGTAGCGGCAGATCATTTGGGACCGCTACCAACGAAGACGCCCATTTGATCTGGTGATACAGATTGGGACGCCAATCTGCGTACCTGCCACTGTTTTCCATTTCTCGTCAATGGCAACCGGCTAAGCCAAGAACCGGCATGTCGTGTTTCAAACAGTTTTTCAAACAGTTTTCCTTCCAAACTTTCAGTTTGCCACTTGACGTCACTTCAATGCCTGTACGGTTTTCGCAATCTGATTTGCCAATTTCAATTGAAGAGGAATGAGCTGCATCAGAACAATTTCATTCTTTTAGCAAGGACATTGAAAGATTTTCTTCGCATAGTCTCTCACTCCTGGTCATCCAATATCTCCTGTCAGGTTTAACTGAAGTGTTTTTGCACGTACGATGCATTCCACATCAGAATTCGCAAAGATGTTTCTGAGCAAGTGGGTGTGTGTGTGTCTGTGTCTGAAAATGGACCTCAACATAGTCCTTTTAAATGTGAAAATGACCCACTAAGCATTGGATGAAATGATGTATTTATATACCTTATTTTCAGATAAACCCAGATCATTTTCCACCATGGGGAGGAGATGGACCCGATTCAGTAACTGGTGGGTTGCAAAAAAGGTTGGTAGCACTCTAAGGGCCCGTCATAACAGGTTTCCAGTCCCATTTCGATGGCATTTCACCCATTCTATCCTTGGAATTGGGCTCCTGATGGTGATAATTGGTTTGTGAGCGAGAGATGTCTTCAATCTCTACCATGTACTTTCACACTTCATAGTACAATTCTATAATGTGGTAAACGCAATGCCATAAACCAAACCATGGCTCTGAGTCAATTTACATCACCCTACTATATATTAGGGGTTATTCCCAACAATAACCCCCAAAACTGGGGATGGTTTATGGCATTTATGGCATTGGTTTTATCACCAGCAACTTAGACCATGACCAGCGAGCGAGCAGGCCGATGACTCCGTCAGTCCCTCCACCACGACTGTCAACCATGAGCCACGAAAGCCTTTGAAATGCCGTGATCTCGTGACCTGCGGTGGGGGCGATTTCTGCATCAAGCAGCCAATTTGAAGATGACACTAACGTCAGACTGAAAAAGAGTGGGGTTGCGGCCGCTGAACACGTGGGCATTACACTTGGAGAATGAATGGCAGCAATATCGCCGGCTGAAAAAACAAGGCCAATTTTTTATCCTTTTAGATTTTCTTCTCTTTTGTCATCTTTGAATCCATATCCTGGGTCCAACCCAACGATGCTTTCGCCAAGACTCACCATGAATCAATCTCAGCCCAACTTCCACTCTTTGTCACTACGTCAGGGCGGCAATCAGTCTCGAATCCCTTCTTAACGGTGAACAAACCCACTGGTGCAGAAGGGAATTCGACCATGCTAGGTTTTTCTATCGTTTCTTATCGTTTCCTGATTGACATGAACATGATTGGAAGACCTTGACGACAAGGACAACATGGTCCAAAAGATCGACTTAAAACAGCAGTCCAGAGTGGGTCAAAATTTCGGACACAATTTCTTTTTTGTTGGTAAAACAATCCGAACTTTTTCTTTGGGCATGTGAAATTTTAGAAATTTTGACCCGAGAATCTCTGATGACGTTTGCCACAATTATATTCTTTAGAGGAACACTGGCAGATTGTCTTTCATTTTAAGGGTTGGAGCAGAAGGGGCATTTGAGAATCGGATGAACTCTGGAAGTCCTTTTTTAGCTGACTTTGCTCCTTCGAAGCCATTGAGTAGCCAGCCATGCCTGTTCTGAGTTTAAATTTCTGCAGTGGCGACACTCTCGCCGCCTGCCCTTGTAAAATGATCTGCCAGTTGGGGGAGATGGGTCACAACAATGGGTTTGTCCAGAAATGGGAATTGTATATATCCAAACTTTCTTTAGTTTGGTGGGAAAATGATGATAAACCATTGGATGAAATGGTGTAGCACCACTTTTGAACAAAATCCAAATTGCCACACATTTATCAAGACGCTCCTAGGCTTGTTGGAGATTCCTTTTCTTTTTTAATGCGAAAAAGTGGACCCATCTTTTCTTGACTACTTAGTCCAGCAGTGGAGCTGGTCCTGTACCTGACCAGATGGTTGTTGGTGGGTAATCAGTGATCAGTTGTAGCGAGGCTTAGCTCGCGAAGCTCACAACTCGCTCACAACGGGGGTCTGCAGGACTCATTTTTTGTGCTGAATCACCTGGTTTACGTATAGAAGACTCGACTGGGTACAAGGGATGATAAGGTATGGATGGTATGGTCAAAAAGTTTGCTGATGTTCTACAATCACATTTTTGATGTTACTAATGTGTTTTTTTTGTGGGGTGAAGCCGGTGAAGCCCCTTAAAAAAACACACAGCCTGCAGCATCACTGAGTAAGGTGCCGAGCCACCAATGGCCGCGTATGAAGAACTGGCTTGAGCAACGGATACAGTCTCGCCGGACGCCTCATGGCGCTGTTTCAACCGATGTATATAAAGCAGGGTGAGCCCCGGTGCAGCCTGAAACGAAGAGCGTTTTTATAGAGGTGTCATACTGAACTGAGGGCTGTCAGGGTCAGATTTCTGATGGATTTATTCAAATTCCAAGTCAGCCATGCTTCATGTTTGATGCTGATGATATGTATGTGGTCCCCAAAAAGATTGAAACACAATTCGTTGTATACCTTGACACTTTTCGAAGGGTTGCACTTTATAATTTTGAAATTCAGGAATACAAAGAGGTCGCGGCTAGTACAATACATATTGCCTGAATTGTTTGGCACACCCAATGGTTGAATAGATAAACAATGGTATCACGGTATCGCATTGCATCATTTCAGGTGGTCACGAAGACGGGTCGGGCGTTTCCCATGGATATCTCAGTGAAAACAATTGCCGTCATGCCCCAAACTCCTGGTCAATGGTGAGAGCTTGGGAAAACCATGGAAAAGCATCACCAATTCAAACGATTTGCACACTCGATTCTCACTGAATTGAGTGGCTGGGATGATCATATGGTACACCTGGTACACCACCAACTTGGGCTTGACAGGGAGATCACCAGCCGCACGTGTCACAGGTCTTCTCCTTTGGTGTGGTGCTATTGGAGCTGCTGACGGTGCGCGATGTTCCGCAAACTGATGAGGGTGATGTAATTTGTCTATCCGAGTTTATCCAAGCATCGTCTAGCATCATCTAGAATCATCGAACTATAAAACTATATAAAACTCCATGAATGATGTGCACAGGGCTGAACATAGACACATGGGCCTATTTTTTGCCATATTATTCGGCTCACGGAACATTTTTTTCAGAACCAGGCTCTCACTTCCTGCTGGGGAAGCAGCAAAGATGAGGTGCCGGACGTTGGGCAGTTGGCGGGTTACGGGAGAATGTGCATCCCAAACACTGAGGGATCTATAAACATAGTCGTGACAATTGTATATAGGGGGATATCCCCAGTTGTATGTGGCTTTTCAATGCCTGGTTATATACACGAACACACACACGCACACACATAATTACATAGATTTAAACAAAGTAATTACATACATACGTACGTACATATACATATGCATGCATGCATGCATGCATGCATGCATGCATGCATACGTACATACGTACATACGTACATACGTACATACGTACATACGTACATACGTACATACGTACATACGTACATACGTATATACGTACATACGTACATACGTACATACGTACATACGTACATACGTACATACGTACGTACATACGTACATACATACATACATACCTACCTACATACGTACGTACATACGTACGTACATACATACATACATACATACATAATTACATACATAATTACATACATACATACATTGTACATTGTACATACATACATACATACATACATACATACATACATCCATACATCCATACATCCATACATCCATACATCCATCCATCCATCCATCCATCCATCCATCCATCCATACATACATACATACATACATACATGTATGTATATATTAGGAGAACGTGTTTGGTCGCCCCAATGCTTTTGCTGATTAGAATGCGCTCAGTGTGTATACAGTTGAACACGCACGTTATTAGGGGGCTTGTGAAACGTGCAAAACATCTCTGACACGTGCACAACATCTCTGAAACGTGCACATACAGAATACTTGAAAACACTGGGTGGGGGGCCGTGAAACACGTTATACACATAATTATATGTATATGTATATATATATATACATAATACCAATAGCAATGATGATCGTAATAATAATAAAAATAATAATGGTAATAGCAATTGTTGTATACAATACACATGGTATCGAAGCACTTTCTCATTGGGATGCACATCCATTTTTTGCGACCCTCATTTGGTGCTGGGAGCCCACTCATTGACGCCTTGACAGTCTAAAGGATGCCTCTCAAGTTTCCACCGGAGTGGTTCCAGAGTTGACCACCATTTGTTCCGAGAATTCCAAGGAGAAACTTACGACTGGGTGTTTCCACTTTTTTGCGTGTGGCCAAGCTAAAGCCCAGGTGCATTGGCTGTGGAAAGAGATGAATTCTTTTGGTCCTTTGGCAGCACTCACGTTGTGGCTGATGGTAGTGAAATTTGGAGATGAAATGCTCCCATGTCTTGGGGTATTATAATTATGTTATTACTGGATTTGATCAGAATTCGACCACCATCTTTGAATGACATGTGGGGTTGCTTCCGGAGGCTGCTTCAAGTTGATTTTTGCCCTGGAGGTAATCCGCAAGAATTGTTCTTCATAGTTTTGGCTGGAAAAAACTGAGTAAAGCTACACTCCAAAACCAGGTGGAACCAACAATACCCGCAAATTGACAAAAAGGCTAGGCAAACACAGCTGCATGAATTGTATGCTTTCAACTGCTTGGTCAGCACCATAATAATATCTGAAAACTGTTGTTTTTCATTGGCTTTCTTTGTCCAGGATGGTTTTTAGAAGTTTCTGGAGGATTCAATTTTTGAGGGCGACCCAGTCCTCTACTTAGACGTCCACTTTAAGTGGATGAATGACACCAAAATTATGGAAAATTATGCGAACCAAGGTATTTCTCAGTGTCACTGCTGATTTTCTCAAGGCAAGATTGAAGCCAAAGGTGACAAGACGGTTGGAGACCCAGCAGCTGACTCTTGTTCCAAGCATTTGAACAGACATTGAAGCTGGCCAGGGCAAAAAACAGCAACGCTTCGAAACATTTCTACATATGTTATTATATATATCTAGTATCATCTAGTATCATCTAGTATCTATATTCATATCATCATGAATAGATTATATGATATTATGATAATCTATTGGTTCCCCACTAGGTGCCACATCGTGATCTTGCCAGCTGCTGCGCTGCTAAAAACCGTCTCCCAGGCCAAATGGACCAAGCGTGCTCTGGCAGAAGTAGGTGGATGCCTCAGCCCTCCCGGTCTGGCAGAAGTAGGTGGATGGAGCGGGTCATATGGTCATAAAATTGCTGGTTATGTACATAAATGGAGCGAATGATGGAGATACTAGCCTTTATATTTCTGGAGATATTTCTGGATCGTGTCATCACTCTCATCACTCTACCAACCAGCAGGTTTTGGGAACTGCTCTGAAGCTGAGGTCAATTAGCCCTGAACTGCACGCATGCCAAGGATGAGGTGCGAAACACAGCGGAAGCCTGGCGTTCCAAAAGGGACCCAGAATTGGACATCACACATAAAATCAAAATAAAGAGAACAAAGAAAGTGCATGCACATTTATATACATTTATCATCCGTATTGAAATTATTGGCTCGCGACTGTAACGGAGGAGCAGCGCCCCGACTTCTTAGACGTGGTGCGATTGTTGGGTTTCCCAAGTTCTGGTGACCTGTGGCATGACCCATAGATACCATGTATCGCTTGGGCTTTGGTTGAATCATAATGGGTTTTCTATGTAGTTAAAAACTTATAGATGAGATAACTCCGCGATAATCATGATCTTCTGTAGACTTTGATTGAAAAGTCACCCCAATGATCACGGGCTTAAGATCATAATGCTCCTGAAAATTAGCAATAATATCTCATTATTTATTGTATATATATATACACAGTACATGTATTTATATACATTTATTACATATATTACATGCATTACATACATTACATAGATTACCGTACATACAGTACATACATTACATAGATTACATATATTACATATATTTGATCTATTACATCTATTGCATCTATTACATCCATTACATCCATTACATATATGACATATATGACATATATGACATATATGACATATATGACATATAAGACATATATAACATATATAACACATATGACATATATGACATATATGACATATATGACATCATGACATATATCACATACATGACATATATGACATATATGACATATATTACATAGATGACATAAAAGACATAGATGACATAGATGACATAGATGACATATATTACATGTATTACATGTATTACATGTATTACCTATATTACATATATTACATATATTACATATATTACATATATGACATATATGACACGTATGACAAATGACATATATGACATATATCGCATATATGGCATATATGACATTCATGACATAAATGACATATATGACATATATGACATATAGGACATATACGACATAGAATACATAGATGACATAGATGACATATATGACATATATGACATACATTGCATACATTGCATACATTACATACATTACATACAATACATCTATTGCATCTATTACACATATTACATCTATGATATATATTCCATCTATTACATCTATTACATCTACTACATCTATTACATCTATTACATCTATTACATATATTACAGATATTACATATATTAGATATAGTAGATATATTACATATATATATATATTTATATTACATCTATGTATATTATGTTACATCTATTACTTCCATTACATATATTACATATATTACATCTATTACATATATTACATCTCTTACATATATTACATTTATTACATATATTACATGTATTACATGTATTACGTGTGTTACATGTATTACACATGTATTACATCTGTTTCATGTATAACATCTGTTACATGTATTATATATATTACATATATTACATATATTACATATATGACATATATGACATATATTACATATATGACATATATGACATATATGACATATATGTAATATATGACATATATGACATATATGACATATATGACATATATTACATATATTACATATATTACATATATTACATATATTACATATATTACATATATTACATATATTACATATATTACATATATTACATATATTACATATATTACATATATTACATAT
>Ga0126342_10009835_pt1 | contig 17123 bp, 25 predicted proteins | sample Cyp1metagenome_FD_92528 | JGI IMG/M metagenome (GOLD analysis project Ga0126342, IMG submission 92528) | Coral microbial communities from Lord Howe Island, Old Settlement Bay, Australia - Cyphastrea 1 metagenome | ecosystem: Host-associated > Invertebrates > Cnidaria > Coral ... | reverse complement strand
TTGCTGAGGAGCTAGTTCTTGCGTCTGTTTTTGGGCTTGTGTCACTTTCTGACATTACGGCCAAGTATGATCAGCACATTTACGCGACAGACGCCTCACTCAACAAAGGCGCCTTCACAGCCAAGAAGGTTGGGAAACCTGGACCAGCCTTCGTTAGAAAATTGCACGGTTGCCCCAATCTGGCATTGATATGCCACAGTGTTTTCGTTGTTGCAGTGGTTTGAACTCTGAGTCATGTGATTCACATGTCAACTTTGTCGAGTGCACAAACAGTTGCTTTGCTCTTCCAGTGATCTTGCATGCTGTACTGTGACGTTGTACACGGTTTCATACTTGATGAGTTTATTTATATGATCTTGGTATCTTTCTGCTTCATTCTAAAATCATCCGCTTGTATTGAGTCACTTTCTGTAGTCAGTTTGAATCTTCAGCGGCACAACGTGACACTCTCGCTTGGTCAACCATGGCTGATTCGGACCGATCCCGATCTCCAATGCCGGGGCGCAACCGCACGGAGCCTCGTGGACAAGGTCAAGTACCACGTTCTGACTTGCCGTTTTTTCCACGATGGTGTGGGCCCATGCAATCAGCATTGTTGCGCTCTCAGAGCATGCCGCGCACTCAGTTTCGACCTCAGTGGGCAACGAACCAGCCTGGACCTTATATGATGGGAAGAATGATGAATCCGGTTCCATCCATGATGCAGACCAATTGGTCCGATCACCAGTTTCCACCACCAGCACCTCCGTCATCACCTCCACCAACTTTGCCATATCCTGCACCTTCTCGTCCGACAACTCCACCTTGCTCACCAACTGTGCCATGTCCACCGACACAACCATGCTCTCCGAGCACACCTTCAGTCCCTTCATCTCAGCCTCGTCCATTTAAAACCCCTCTCACAACCTCACCAAGAGGTCCTGAGTATCACGAAGCCACCCGCACTTACGGGTTCGATCTCAATCCGCACTGGCAAGAGGACAAGGACCACTACGACAACCAAAAAGTGAACGGTCTGACCTTCCCCAGAACCATTCGCCAATCAGCGTTCACTCAAAAGCTGGACATCGAAGGGTGTGATCCTTTGACTCTACCGTTGGCGGCTTTGCTATACCAACAAGCCAACAACTTCTGGCTTCGGAAGCTGGCTCACGGCCGTGAAGTATACATGATCCCTACAGGGGACATCGCAGCTGCTGTCTTCATAAAGGAGCTATTGACGCAGCTCAGAAACAAAGGAGTCGACCTGGACAAGGTCTCCCACTGTCGAACACGACAAGATGGCAAGCTGCTGGACAAGACCAACAACACCAAGCATGCAGCTCAACAGATCGCGGATATCATCCACAGCTGGGTACCAAACCGCACAACGGACCCAGACACACAACACGAATTGACCCAACTCAGGAGTCAACTTGCACAGCTACGTCAAAGAGTTGGGGAAGATACTGGCGACACTTCCACACCACCCACCACGGGTCCTTCGGCATCCAGTCCTGCCGCCACACCCATCCAACGGGCTCTCTTACACAACTTCAACACCCCTGCACCTCCACCACCACCAGGATTTGATCCATCCAGTCTGCTTGTCTGCCCTTCCACAGTCAACCCCTGGCTGGCTCAACATATGCCACCAACTCTGGCAGTAAGGGCCTTCGGAAAGTGGCTTAAAGAACTCCCAATGTCCGAGCCCAAAAAAAGGTTCTCACCGACAACATCGCCAAGACCGAAAAATTAAAAGAATGGGCATTCCAGTCAGCCTTTTGGGCAAAAACTACGATGCCCTGAATCTTCTACGTGCCATGACTGCGGCCATCAGCCTCACCAGTTGGCTAGCCCCTCGACTCCGGAGGAAGCTGAAGCACAAAGTGCTCCAATCTCATCTTCAAATTCTCCACTCGATGATTCTCATCATCTACCTTTTGGCCCCCTTCACCATGACTCGCAGCATCCATCTTTTCCAAGGCTTCCGCATCATCCAAACGCGTATGATCGATGGTGCTTGCCGTAATCCATGGGCTTCGACCCAATCAGAAGCTGAAGTCAATTTTGGAAGGGTGTACAGATCTTACATACTTGTGGGGATCAACACTTCATACCCACAACCTCTTTTCAAGACCATTTTTCCATTCTCAAAGCGTCTATCTTCGTTTTACCCACATCACCAGCATGCAACCCAAGTTCTACATTGGCTCGGCAATAAATCACACCCTTGACAGGGAGTACAGTCGCTCCCGAAAGTACCTTCAACTCACCAATGAACGACTTGTACAAGCTGAACTGGCGAGAACATGACAACCTGTATATTTGGGCACCAATCCCAATATACACTGAAAGAGCCGACTATCGCAGCTTAGAAATGGCCATCATCCAAGAATGGCAACCCAGGCTCAACCATCCCTTCATTTGCCAATTCTTCCATCCCAGGAAAGGCATCCTCAAAAAACCTGCTTTGAACACCAATGCGCAGTTTGGTTTGGCCGCACTATGGCGTCGTGCAAAACACAAGTTCACTCCAAAGTTGGTTCGTCAGATTTTGACATCCACACGGTTTCAAAACCGTCTTGAACTATGGACCATTATCCACGCCCTTGGGTCAAATACAAAAGCCAGGTTCGAACAAACGAAGATGCTACGATCCAATGATGGAGGACTTACCCTTTGCTATGCTCTTCGACGCCTGGCCAACAACATTCAGGAGCCTTTTCGCACTCTCTCCCTCATGAATGCTATCGATGCCTCCATCAAATGGTGGAATGGAAAGCCAGCTCCACGTGCCACTGCACTCCGGGCCCCGTGGTCCCTCACTCCAAACCTTCAACTGCACCTCAAACAATTTCTACGAAAATGGCACCTACAAGTTCTCGCCCACTAAGTTCCGTGCCATACACCATCCTTCAAGATGGTATTCATCAAGCATGCAGCGGTCCTCGACCAACTGCGCAATCACAAACAAGCAGTCACTGACTGGTCCACCTCACAACCGGCTGAATGTTGTTGCAAAAACTGGGGAGCGTTCAAAACAGCGGCCCACATTGGGTCTTGGCCGGCTCTCTCCTTCAATCCTTAGTCTCGGAGGAGCTCGCGGTCATTGCGGAAGAATCCCTGTTGAACAAAGTGTTTCCCTCCAAAAAAGAATATCACAACCAGCTTCGACAAGGCCTTCAGTTTTGGACCAAGCGCAATGGTCTACCTTCCATGCCAAATTCCCGAGATTTCGGACCTGTGCCAAAAACTCTGGACAGAGCATTCAAAACAGGTCACGTGCCATATTACCAAATCCTCCATCAACCAATTCCAAAAAACCTTTGAAGGTGCCATCTTCCATTGCGAAGACAAACAATCATCATCCTTGCGCATCTACTGCCCGTGCCTCTACTACCAATCCATCGAACAAACATTCCAAGATCCTGCCATTTTCGAACCAGTGCCCCATGACCCAACTACCATTGTGTCATCACTTATCGAGACTCTCCAAAAACGTCACGGAAAATCCTATCACTGGGCAGTTGGCAACGGACGACAACTTCCGTCGGGTTACATCTTGGCAAAACGGAAGAAAGACTTTCGAAGCGGCAGACCCATCATTTCCTTTGTGGATTCCCCGTTCCGTCCCATGCTTAACATCCAGTTGATCCCAGTGGCCTGCCCGAATCACTTCGCGTCAGGGGATGTTTACACACTCCTGATCATTCTCAAGCCAGCGCCTGTCGACGCCGATTTCATCCTGGTCAACCAGGATCTAGCTGGATTCTTCACCGGCATTGACCAAGACCGATTCGTGGGCGCGTGGTTCATGCTCCTGGACTTCCTTCGACCCCACATGAATGTGTCCGACAATGAAGCATTCTCGGTCTATCCAGGAAAAACCAACAATCCAGGTGACATCATAAAAGGACGCACCTTCCGTCGTCTCAACGTCACTCGAAAAATCATCATAAAGGACGTTCCAGATCTAATCAAGTCAGCATTAAATATGCAAACATTCGCTCTTGGCCAAAAATGTATCCGCCAGTGCCGCGGCAGCCCCATGGGCAGTCCTCTGTCCCCAGCCCTGTGCCTCATGGTTGTCTCCATCAGTGAACAAATATGGTCCATCAATTTTAAACAAATCTTATCCAATCACAACCTCTTCATTCGCCACATTCGCTACGTGGACAACCGTCTGATCTTTGGGGACTCCCGCCTCATGCATCTCCCACCATACGAAGTGCTGCTTGATGACGGGTTCTACGGAAAACCCATCATCCTTGAAACAGAACCAGAACAAGAATTTCTTGGCTTCATGCTGGAAACAAAACCATTGGAACTGATTTATCAGGGTCCTATATACCAATGTCTCCCAAGTCCTTTCTCCTTTTTCAGCTTCTCCACCCAAAGTACTTCTGAGTGGTTTCCGATCTAGGTGTCACATCGTGGTCAAAGGAGCATTTCCGGAGTTTCGCGTTCGAAAAGGACTTGATCAGTTAATTCACCTGTACACTTTGGCTGGCTTTCCCAATGAGGAACTCCACCAAATCTCCACTCAGATTCTGACTCAGCATCAGAACCTTAGACGCATGAGCAAAAGTATGCAAGTCACGATCCTTTTCCTTCTTGCTACATCGACGTGCTGTTACTCCTGTTGCTTTTTGTGTGTTAATAATTTCCTGGAACACCACTTACTCCTTTGTTAAATTAATCGGCTTGGCTCAAACTCGCTTTCCCAGTTTCGCTCATCGTGTTTTCCTTCTATCATGGATCATGCTCAAGGCAGAGCATTTCACCACCACCTGGCTCGGGCTATCATGCATTTGAACTACCTAGCGGGACTTCTTCCTTTCTTTGAACCATCAATTGAATGGGACGACCCAATCAATGAACATCATCTCAGGCCCGGACGCTCGAACCCATCCCCGCGAAATCTACATACATTCGTCCCTCTGCCTGCCTCGCCGGCACCACCGACAATGCTATCTCATGGAGGTATTCCAACCCACATGGTTCGGAATCCCGAAGAAAATCTTCGTCCTCCCACGATTGCAAACACTGCACGAGAAGAAGAAGAAGGACACCACACCGTCGAAGTGACTCCCCGCAATCCTGTCTCAATTGGGGGCCATTCCTCAACACCGGCTATGGAAACCCCAAAGTGGGGCAGAACATTACCTGATTTCCCTCGTACGACCACTCGAACCACAACACCTGTCCCGGTTCGTTCCAAACAAAGATCCACTCCAGTGGATGATCCACAACCAAAGAAAAAAACAGCGTTCGACCCCATCGGCTCCTGAATCTACCTCACGTCCTCCTTCTCTCCCTATCATTGCAGAAATCCCTCCAAATGGTCTCAACTCTGACGACTCGGACGAAGATGAAGCTTCCAAAGCCCCTTCAGCCCATGGAACTTCAACAGTGGAAGTTGGTCCAACTTCAAACATAACGCTGCCGGCGAACACTCACACCACACCACATCCAGGCACTTCCACTCCTATCGAACATACATAATGAAACATGTTGGAATGTCACAAAGTGCCACGCCTGCCACGCGAAACGAGCCTGCACGACGATTAAAACCTCCAAAAGTGACCACTTTTGCAGAAATTGCCATAGGTACGGCCATGTTGCCCCCACGACGGTCGCTCGCAAACGGTTGCGGACGGTTGCAAACGGTTGCAAACCGTTGCAAACGGTTGCAACCGTTTGCGAACACAAAAGCAGCGTCGAGCGAACGCGTCTCAACTCCCGGCCAAAGTAAAACGAGAACCCTTCGCGACGCATTCGGGAAAAATGAAACTTGTAGCCGCAACTCGATGCGAGCGTACCCCTTTTTTGGCAGCTCAAAGCCACCCGTCACCACCGCAAAAAATCGATTGAAAGGCCAATGTTTTGCAATTGAATCAGGATTGAATCTGGCCACATGGACTCACCTCTCCCAACGTCGTGGTGAGTCCCTTTTGGGTTTCTTACATCGTCAGGAAGGAACTTGGTTGCACTCTCCCATACAAAAAAAAAACATGCTTCAAAAATTTGATGATTATCTGGCTGAATCTGGCTGTTTTGTACTTTGCGGGTCTTTGCAGGGTTTCGGGCTTTGAGAGGAACTCTCTACATCCCGTATGCAAGTAGAATAGAGCTAAGCCCAACAAAAGAATCCGATGGCCTTGCATGTTTCGAAACCAGGTGTAACTATCTGGTTTCAAGTGCCAGAATGGACGCGCAAGTTTGAAAAACCCGTTCACCATTGTTCACCACTTGAGCTCCACGCTTGGGAGACCACAACAGTCTTCAAGAAACGAAGCGCCCATGGCAACTCCTGTCATCTAGTCACAACGCTAGTCACATCTAGTCTTAGCCACAATGCTGTGCAGCAACCACTTTGACCATGTCCCGGCCTTGATCCAAAAGACAGCTGCCCATCTTCGCAAGGTCGATCCTGGAGGCGAATACACGAGGAAGCAACTTGTTACTTCATGATCTTCTTGTTTTTGGCATTGCCTGACACATTAGACTAAAGAATGGCCAGGAAAAAACTCGGTGTCTTTTGGTTGACTAGAGAATATGGCGGACATGGATCAATTTGATCCGACCTTGCACATCTATGAACGTCTGGTCATCTTCACCACCATTGCATCCCTCCACCCTCCCCACAGCGTCTCTTTCCTTTTTTTGAAAAAAATGACTCCTCTTCCATTCTTCCTGGGCACAAAGGCATCTGTCACCTCGAATACGATTGACTAGACCAAGGTAGGATTCCTGGTCCTGAGGAGTTTCTAGATTCGCACTGTGTCACAACACCGAGAATCAATGAGAATCATGTTTTCTTTATTTTGTCTTTTTGTCTTTGCACAAATGTGCGAGTGCAATGGCTGACACATCGCTTTTGCCACTGCCGGGAAGGTTTCTTCAGCTTTCGAATGTGTGTCAATAACATCGATGCAAAACACTTAACATACGAACTCTCCGTAACTCTCCCATAATCCACCATGGCACCTGCAGCCGAACCGAATCACTGAAGGGCAAACCTTCCGCTACGAACTGAAGCGTCAACACAACCTGAGTCGAGCAGACGGGTTTCTTTTGTTCTGTCTTTTTCAGAATGTTCATAGCTTGATTCATAAATGCCTATCACTGACTATCATGATTCGCAAGTGTTTTCCCCTTTGGGCCCTGAGTTGGATACTTCGTTGGCTCGCATGTTTAGCCGGCAAAGGGCTCTGCAGGTCCCATACTTGGGAAGAGTAAGCACAGAGAGCACGGCACTCGGCAAATCAGAAGGAATTGGCACTTTGTATTTGAGGCAACGAAGTCGATGATGCCTGGCTTTCAAAGACATCAAGCAAAACGAAAAACTGAAGTTACTTCAAACCCAAAAAAACTATGGAAGCAGACTTCAAACTGTGGAATTGAGAAGAGAAATCAAGCATAGCAAGAAACCCTTTACATAACATCAAAATTCAAACCAGTAGTTTGAGAACCCGCGCCCTTCAGACGGAACCGCTTCGAAAGATCAAAAGCCTATTATAAGGAGACCATTCTTCGCTGGTGCTTTGCTTTGGTGTCAATCAATGTTCAACGATGGCTTGGGACTCTGGGGCTGTTGACAGCAGTATTGATGTGGGTGTCAATTTCCATGTTTGCTGATGTCTGTTGACTGGTGCAGACCGTTCTTGATTGCAAAAACCGATCTGAACATAAACACCTTACAATGGAAAAGTCTTGCAGAGACCCCTGCAAATTAAAGCGATAAAAATTGCGCACGCCTGAGCCTGAGACTTGCTCACACCCACATTTATAACCGAAAACCTTTTACACCACGAATTTGAGATAAACCGTTTGCACCAACAACATTTGTAGTGCACTGACACAAACCCCAGCCCTGTACATAAAGATGCACCTAAGCAAACTTCCTAGGGAACAAAAGTACAAGCAGAAGTCTCAGTGGCATTACATTCAGTAGCTGGCATGCCTCTGCATTGCGCTATGTAATTTATTTCATCGCATGTGCGCATAATTATGTGCACTTTTTGCATTTTGTTTCATCAAACTACCTCAGTGCAGTCACACTGCTTGGTATAGGAGCAAAATGTTGCTGGATCAAGAGTTGTGCAAACGCAAATGATAAAAACAATACAGCAAAACTTTTCAAAAAGACAAGTCGCGGTTGTTGAGCTGGCCCCCAAGGCGAGGCAGTAATGTCAAAGCCGCCAGAATCTGCTTGAATAACCCTTTCCAAGAACGATGGCTGCAAAAGCGCTGTCGTGACTTCTTTCAATGTGATGCCCAAATCTGAGCTATACAGCGGCTGTGTCTGCAAGTAGTCCTCAACCTGCACGTCTGGGACCTTCAAAAAGGATGGGCACACACACCACACAGTGCATCCTCCTCTGCATGCCTCGCCTGCAAAGCTTCTTTCAAGAACCTCTGGTGAAGTTGCTGAAGCTTGGTGTCCTGCCATAAAACCAAGCAACCGTGCAAACAAATCTGACGCCCAGGGGTAAGGGACGAAAGCTAGCTTGGCAGGGAACTTGGCATGAAAACACAAAGGGCGCAGCGCAGCTGCACAGTTTTTTCGTCAACGTGGACGAGCGGGTCTGAAGCTGGGGCATGTTGGTAAGGTGAACATCCAGACCTACGTATTGAGGCGATGTATGTTGGAGGGGACGAGGATGAGAACATATGATTATGATGTACCGTTGCACGAAGAGGATGAAGAAATTTAGCATAGCCAACATGATGACCAGTGATTGGGAAAGATTCAAAAAGTCCACTTTTGACAACTTCGGCTGAGGATGAGAGTTAGGTGTGCGTGTGCAGCATGAAAATGAAGCTAGGCAAAGATGAAGGCTACCCATGCATGCATCAATGAATGGAAGAGAAATGAGGCATGCCCTATTGACGATGCAAATCACGCAGAGGATGCCAACGCTGCCGATGTTGCTGGCGGTGTCCCAGGGGGGATTGAGCCCATGGCCAAACTGCTTGTGAACCAGCCAGCAAAGGTGTAGTTAACCGAGAAGTTTCTCGCGATTGGAGATTCCAGGCCCCCAATACCTTGCTAAAGCAAGAGGGACTTCAGCTAGCAGAAGCTAGATTTTGTGACATTACATTCACATGAAGTGATTCAAAACAAGATGCCTGATGCACATATGATCATGAAAAGTCTAGCATTCATTTACTGCTCATGCTAGTTCATGCTCATTGCTGCGCAACACTGAACCCGAATGTGCTAAATGCATACCTGAGAAGGGGGGAACGAAAGCCAGCATCCCATCTATCCCTATATTCCCCCAAAGCTTTTTCACCCACAGACTTTTCACCCATATACGTTTCACCCCCAGACTTTTCACCCAGAGTCTTTCATCCATATACTTCTCACCCAGATACTTTTCACCCACAAACGGTTCAACCATATACTTCTCACCCACAGACATTTCCCCCATATACTTTTCACCCACAGGCTTTTCACCCACATACTTTTCACCCACAGGCTTTTCACCCATATACTTTTCACCCAGAGACTCTTCACCTAAAGACTCTTCTTGCACAGACTATTCACCCAGAGACTTTTCACCCACAGGCTTTTCACCCACATACTTTTCACCCACAGACTTTTCACCCATATACGTTTCACCCACAGACTTTTCACCCACCGTCTTTCACCCATATACTTCTCACCCATATACTTTTCACCCAAGACTGTTCAACCGTATGCTTTTCATCCACAGACTTTCACCGATGCACTTTTCGCCCACAGACTTTTCACCCACAGAGTTTGCACCTCAGGTTTTTCACCCATACCCGTCTCACCCACACACTTTTCACCCACAGGCTTTTTACCCATATACTTTTCACCCAGGGACTTTTCACCCACAGTCTTTCACCCATATTATACTTCTCACCCATATACTTTTCTCCCGCAGACTGTTCAACCATATACTTTTCACCCGCTGACTTTTCACCCAGAGACCCTTCACCAATATACTGTTTACCCATTCAGGTTTCACCCACAAACTTTTCACCCAGGGACTTTTCACCCACAGTCTTTCACCCATATACTTCTCACCCATATACTGTTCACCCAAGGCTGTTCAACCATATGCTTTTCACCACAAGACTTTCACCCATACACTTTTCACCAACAGACTTATCACCCGCAGACTTGTCACCCACAGACTTTTTAGCCACAGCCTTTTCACATATATACGTTCACCCAGAGACTCTTCACCCAGAGACTCTTCTTCCACAGGTTTTTCATACTTTTCACCCTGAGGCTCTTGACCAATATACTGTTTGCCCTCAGAGTTTTCACCCACATGCTTTTCACCCATATATTTTCACCAATACATTTTTCGCCCACATTTTTTCACCCACACTCTTTTCACCCACAGGCTTCGCATCCCCCGACTTTACACCATACCTGTTTCACCTGTATACTTTTGACCCACGGGCTTTTCACCCACACACTTTTCACCCACAGACTTTTCACCCAGAGACTCTTCACCAATATATTTTTCACCCTCAGATTTTTCCCCTATATACTTTTCACCCACAGACTTTCCACCCATATACTTTTCACCCAAAGACTTTTCACCCACAGACTGTTCAACCATATACCCTTCACCCCCAGGCTTTTCACCCAGAGACTCTTCACCAATATATTTTTTACCCTCAGATTTTTCCCCCCTATACTTTTCTTCGACCAAGTACTTTTCGCCCATGCACTTTTCGCCCTTTCACCTGTATATTTTTCACGCGTAGACTTTTCACCCACAGACTTTTTACCCGCAGACTTTTCACCCGCAGACTTGCACCCATAGGCTGCCATAGACTTTTCGCCCAAAGATTTTTCACCCACAGGCTTTGCACCCTCAGGCTTTTCACCCATGCTTGTTTCACCCACATACTTTTGACTCACGGACTTCTCACCCGCACACTGTTCACCCACAGACTGTTCAAGCATAAACTTCTCACCCACACTTTTCACCCACATACTTATCACCCGCAGACTTGTCACCCACAGACTTTTTAGCCACAGACTTTTCACATATATTTTTTTTTTCACCCAGAGACTCACTCTTCACCCAGAGACTCTTTTTCCACAGACTTTTCACCCTCATACTTTTTCACCCACAGACTTTTCACGCATATACTTTTCACCCACAGACTTTTCACCCGCGGTCTTTCACCCATATATTTCTCACCCACAAACTTTTCACCCAAGACTGTTCAACCAGAGACTTTTCACCCACAGACTTTTTCAGGCATCGCCTCGTCACCCATATACATGTCACCCATATTTTTCACCCGAGACCTTTCACCCGGAGACTCTTCTTCCACAGACTTTTCACCCACAGACTTTTCACCCCCAAACTTTTCGCCCTCAGACTTCCAAGGATCCTTACACTCATATTTTCATCACCCCTTTCCAAAGATCCTAATTTCATATCCTTTACCAACAGAAGTTTCTTCTCCATAGCGACTGTGCCTCCATTCACGGACCCTTACCTCTGCCCTCCCCACCTCATATTTTCGTCACCCCTTTCCAAAGCTTCCTAATTTCACCAAAAAAACACTGCAAAAAGCATTGACGGAGCCGACACAGCAGTCTCACCTTCTGCTATGTTATCACCCCTTTCCAAAGTTTCCTAATTTCACATCCCATGCTGACAGAAATTCCAACTCCACTACAGGGAACGGTCCAAGAGAATAGTGGTCCCACTTCGGACCCCACTGCATATTTTCGTCACCCCTTCCAAAGCTTCCTAATTTCACATCCTATACTGACAGAAGTTCCTTCCAATCCTTGCGAACATAGTGGTCCAACATCGGAGCCCAACAGATAGGGGTAGAAGGGTAATAGAGAGACATAAAGAAAAGTAAGTAGCCATTGCATTCCCACCTTTCCAAGCAATGCTGTTGCCTCTGTCCTCATTCCGGTCTCTGTATCGCCTCCCAAATTGCACCTGCAGGGACCTTTCCAAGCAATGCCTTTACTTCTGACCTATTCTATTCCAGTCTCTCTATCGCCTCCCAAAATGCAGCTCCAGGGACCTTTCCAAGCAATGCCTTTACCTCTGGCCTCATTCTAGTCCGGTCTCTCCATCACCTCCCAAAATTGGGACGGGCAAAGGCATGATGCTTTGCCGCATGTGCTACACACGTGCGCAAGAACTAAGGATGCGCTTCTGTCCTTTGCCTCATTCACTTCCAAAGCATCCTATACTGACAGAAGTTCCTTCTCATCCTTGCGACAATAATGGTCCTACATCGGAGCCCAGCAAATACAAGTAGATGGGCACAGTCTCGTCGACATCCTATACTAACAGAAGTTCCTCAAGCAATGCCTTTCTCTCTGGCTCCCTTCTATTCCAGTCTCTCCCAAAGCATCCTATACTGACAGAAGTTCCTTCTAATCCGCGGAACCATAATGGTCCCACATCGGAGCCAAACAAATACAAGTCGACGAGTACATTCTCGTCCACATCCCGGCGACCTTTCCAAGCAATGCCTTTTCCTCTGGCTGACTCCCTTCTTTTCCAGTCTCTTCCAAAGCATCGTATACTGACAGAAGTTGCTTCTAATCCTTGGGACCATAATGGCCCCACATCGGGACCCAACAAATACAAGTCGACGAGTACATTCTCGTCCACATCCTATACTGACAGAAGTTCCTAATCCTTGCGACCACAATGATCCCACATCTGAGCGCAACAGAAGGGGTAGAAGAGTAAGAGACAGATGCATATTCTGGTCCGATCTCTCTGTCGCCTCCCAAAATACACCTCCAGCAACCTTTCCAATGCCTTTTCCGCTGACTCCCTTCGATTCCAGTCTCCCTATATCGCCTCCCCAAATGCACCTCCGAGGGTGGACCAGGGGGGAATCGATACCCCACCGTCACCCAATTGCCACCTGGTACATACCCCTTGCCCGCTCTACCCCCAGACCCCCTTAAGTCACTTTGTTCACAAAAAAAAAACTTCGCCTAGCCTAGCGGCTGACTTTCGTAATAATACAATAATACATAAATGCACATCTGTGTCCTTGGAACCTCTGCAAGGCCGCAGGGCTACTCCAGTGCCGCCTCACGGTCCAGATGCTGTCGGAGTTCACACTCTGCGACGGTTCAAGCAGTGGTTGGGCAAAAGGTGTTCTCGGCTGAGTCTGCTGTGGTTTCCTCTTGAGGCCAGCAATTCTTCCAGTTCTTGGATCCTGGCGCTGCATCGAACACTTCAGTTCCACCCGAACCTGCAATACCATGGAATATGACGATGATGCCCCTCTCTATAGCGAACGAATACCGAGAACCCCTTACAGGGAGATTGATTGGTTGCATTCAACCAAGACCTGTCAATCCCATGTCCTTCTCCGCAACTCTGCTTCGCGGCTTTCTGCACTCCTGGCGTCCAAAGCTGTCCCAATTTTGGTTCCTGCCAAGGGTTCCTCGTTTAGTCTGCGTGTTGTTTTTACGCCACTTGAAAATGGTGCCACTCAGTTTTGCCATTGCTGCCATCGCTGTAGCTGCTGCAGCACATTTCTATGGTTCTAATTGCAAGCTCCTCATTCGGTTTGCCAAACAAGGTCCAGCCACTTCAGCACAGTTGTGACCTTGGAGTGAACTATGGTTGGTTGTTCATGGCAGCGTCAAGCAGTAAACAATTGCAAACATTCAATAGCTGTGACAACTAAGGGCTGCGGCAAGTCAACATATGGCAGAGTGAGCACTTCTGCCCTGAACGGTAGGATGACCATGAAAACGGCTGTTTTTATTTTGCGCCCAACTTTGGTGTGTATTTTTGTGTTTTTGAAAGCAATATATATATATATATGCTGTAATGTTCTGGATGCTATGAGCACTTCTATTTGCAGCTTGAACATTTGTAGCAACAGCGCGACAATGAACGCTCCCAAAACACTCCTTGGTGCCAAAGGCCCACCAAGAACGTATCGCACTGACTGCACCATCCAGGATGCGACAATGTTTCCACCTGCAAATGAATTCCATTCCGGAAGTCGATGGAAGGTTGTTTCAATGCTGGAAGCAAAGAAAAGAAAATTGCAATCCAATGCCGGCATCAAGGAAAGAGAAAACCCGTTGCTGGCTTATGAAAAACAATTGGAAGGAACGGACAAACACCAGCGGCACCACGACTTGTTTACGTAAGGGTCTGCAGGGTATATGTGAACCCCGACCTGTTTGGCTATGTTTTAGTTGTTTTGGTTTTTGCAGTTGCGGTTGAGGTTGAGTTTTCTTGCTTTTGTCAGGAAAATAAAGGAAAAACGGTCAAACAGCGCCTACCAAAAGAACAGGTTCTGAGGGCTTGAGGCCGTGCAGGAAGTCCAGCCAGATGTGGCAAGCTGGGGGCTGCAGGTACTATATGATGCATAGCAAAGTATACTATAGCATATAATATAATATAATATAATATAATATAATATAATATATAGCATATATATATACATAGCAGATATATACGATATATTATATATATATATTATTTTATGAATGTATATGAAAATTGGATTACAGTAGCAACAGCAATGATTGCAAATAGGAAGGAATTTGATGGTAACTGAAAATGTGTTTCCACCACTCTCCAATTCAGGTTCCATGTGCCTCAAACTGGTGACCCTCCACATTGTCTTCTGAATCTTCTTCTTCTTCACTACAATCCTGGAAAGTGCAAATTCTCAAGGCTATGGTTGCGACTTGTGGTTTCTGACTGGTCTCTTGGGTATCCTCCTGTATATTTTGGGAGCAAAATGAGACGCAGCAAAGTCCAACGTGCACGCAGCCAAATCGCAAGTTGACTAGAAAGAGCGCAAAGGCATTGTGGTTTGAATGAATCTACGCACTTCATTTGCCAAGACTATGGAAGTGAGCTTAAAACACAGACCACCAAAAAAACATGCACCATTTTTGTTTATCATGTTGGGCCTGCGGGCGCGTTGCAGTCACAGATCCGGACAGGGCACCTAGTTCCAAATTGCTCCACCTGGACAAGGATAAAGATTGAATGTAATTCTGAATGGCTCCACGTGTGAGATTGTGGGACAATTTGCCACAGTTTTAGAATTGCCTTTCAGACGTTTCAACTGAAGTTTCTTCTGCGTCTTTGAGTGGACGAACGGAGGAGTCCTGGCAATGAGAAAAACAAAATGACATGCGGCACTAAAGTGTCATGTTTTGCCGTGAAACAAATCGAAACCTCATCAGATTCTCCACTGGCAGAGGTGTCTTCTTCTGACACTGAAGATTGGTGGCAACATCGGCACCTAGCAGAACGCTTGAAAATCGGCGAAAGAACGCTGCCATTGAACGGAAATTGCCAAAGAACTTCCAAATCAAAGTAAGGCCGACGCAATGCAAACTGACAGCAGCGATGGCAACAAAGAAACATGCGCAATGTAATAGTAATGTTTATGCGTGTGAAATGCTGCATGTTGTCTTTTGGGGTTAACACTCACTGTAGCAAACCCTTTTTTTGCAATCGTCAACACTTGCATTACTGCGCCGTTTGCAGCACTTCTTGGAAACTGATTTTGCAATGCGATCTGTCTTTCATTCGCCCGATTCGGGAAATGCCAACTGGCGACTCCATAGCACCCGTTGAGTTGTCATAGCGAAAATGGATTCATGAAAACGACTGCAGTCACCACCACACATTACCACGTGTTTACGCGCAATAGCATCAAACAAAGGACACAGCCTCCCCCAGGTTCAATCAAATGAGCTGGGCAAAAACATATGGCACCACTCAAGTTGGATGTGATTCATACCAGTAGTACCGCACAAGGCGGTGGCGGAAGTTTCAAAAATAGGAAACCTATAGGAGAGGTTGGTTGTTGTGAATCAGGGATGGCAGAGCGAAGCCACTCATGGACTGAAAGGGTTTGATCTCTCTCTCTTTCTCTCTTTTTCTCTCTGTTTCTCTATCTTTTTCTGATTATCTACCTACCTAATACCTACCTACTGATCTATCTGTTTATCTATCTATCTATCTATCTGTCTGTCTGTCTGTCTGTCTGCCTGTCTATCTATCTCCCTATCTATCTATCTACCTAACTATCTAGCTGTCTAGTTTTCTAGCTATTTGTCTATCTATCTATCTATCTATCTTCTTCTCTATCTATCTATCTATCTATCTATGTACCTATCTATCTATGTACCTATCTATCTATGTACCTATCTATCTATGTACCTATCTATCTGTGTACCTATCTATCTCTGTACCTATCTATCTATGTACCTATCTATCTATGTACCTATCTATCTATGTACCTATCTATCTATGTACCTATCTATCTATGTACCTATGTACCTATCTATCTATCTATCTAGCTATCTGTCTGTCTGTCTGTCTGTCTGTCTATCTCGCTATCTCTCTGTCTGTCTGTCTGTCTGTCTATCTATCTATCTATCTGCAAGATCAAAAACGAAGAAATTCTGCGAGACTTCCTTAATGTTTGAACATAACAACGTCCGAAACGAAGCAATTCTGCGAGACTTCCTCATTTTTCGAAATTGAAGACATCAAAAACGAAAGAATTCTGCGAGACTTCCTTCAGAAATGGAAAGTTGAGTGCAGAGCTGACAGCCTCGTACCAATGCGTTTTGCGATTTTTCCAGTCCACCTGTCTAAAGCACTGCGCCTGCCACGGAAAATGCATCTTTGCAGATCCTCTTCAAATGTCCCACGCCTGCCATCGTTTTTGGACATGCCACAAAACCCTCACGTTTTGCTCACTTTTGAAGAGGTGCACAATCCCTTGCGCCTGCCACGCGAAACGACATCTGAACCTCCACAAGTGGTCCAAACCCCTAGTGTTTTGCACACTTTCACTTCGAAATGTGCTTCGCGCCACAACGCCGTGCACTTTTTCGACATCTCAACTTGCAAAAGTGGTCCGACCATGGTGTGTTTTGTACATTTTCACTTCGAAATGTGCTTCGCGCCACAACGGCGTGCACTTTTTGGACATCGCAATTTCCAAAAGTGGTCCGACCATGGTGTGCGTTGTACATTTTGACTTGGAAATGTGCTCCGCGCCACAACAGCGTGCAATTTTTCATCTCTCGTCTGGCCAGATGGCTCCGCACCCGCCGCTTTAGCGAGCCTACTTTTCGACCCTCCGGAGCC
>Ga0126342_10009834_pt1 | contig 17124 bp, 12 predicted proteins | sample Cyp1metagenome_FD_92528 | JGI IMG/M metagenome (GOLD analysis project Ga0126342, IMG submission 92528) | Coral microbial communities from Lord Howe Island, Old Settlement Bay, Australia - Cyphastrea 1 metagenome | ecosystem: Host-associated > Invertebrates > Cnidaria > Coral ... | reverse complement strand
GGATGTGAAGATGAGCAGATGTGAAGATGAGAGGATGTGAAGATGAGATGTGAAGATGAGAAGATGTTTTACAGACCCCCACTATTGGAAGAACCCTGCGCTCAGACGCTCTCGGGAAAAACCATAAATTATCAATTGTATCCCTAATTGTTTTCAGTGTTCATAGGTTAAACCCAATAAAGCCCCGAGAATGGATGGGTAGATCCCACGAAAAAATCCATTGAATCCAACTAAAATCCATGAAATCACACCTATCAGTTACTATAATTGTTTGTTCCATGAACAAGTCCACTTAAAGTTCCATTTTTTGTTCCATATATCCCTAAATACCCTCTGGTAATTTAACATAGCTATTGAAAATTACCATTTATAGTGGATTTACCAATTGAAAAAGGTGATTTTCCATAGTTATGTTAGTTTACCAGAGGGTAATTCCATCATCCAAAGACATTCCACCCATCGAAAACGTCACCGTTGGTTTCTTCGTCACACCTGACCGGGCCCGGCCATGGTTTCTTCGTCCATGAGCTCACCTTGGTGACATCCAGAAAGCCCGAACTACCCGCAGAGGTGACTAAGAGTGGTTAATAGTGATCTGGTTGGTGCAAGGTGGTGCCCCCAAGATAGCTAGGTTGGTGAACATAACTCCAATAACTATGGTTTATAGGTGATATATCTATAGTTAATGGGTTTTTAACTAATTTATAATTGGAGGGGGCACCACCTTGTGGTTTCAACCCATCTGAAAAATATGAAAATCAGTTGGGGTGATTCTTCCCATATGGAAAAAATAAAAATGTTCCAAACCACCAACCAGTGACTAATAAACATAATAGGTTTTGACCTACAAAACCCAAACCAAGTTTCCATTGTTGGACCACCAAAATTCTAGGGTTCTAGGTTCGCTAGCTAACAAATTATAGTGATTAATGGTGATTAAACTGAAAGATGTAGCCTCAAATCAACAGTTTGCCATGGAAAATCACAATGTTTTAATAGGTAAATCAACTATTTCTATGGCCAGTTCCAATACGTTAAATTACCAGAGGGTAGTTCTTATACATTTCTAATAACATCTCTGGATGAATTATAGCTTGCTATAGGAGAATTAGTTATTGGAGTAATCTTCACCTATCAAATTATGTATAAAAGAACCGAATGTGCAGATCATCAGCTGACAAACAAAACATCGCCCTACAAATATGGTTTTCTCCGCCATTTGGGTTTGTCTGAAAAAAGTGATATGGAGGTTTCCTGAAATGTTTTTTTTCCAAATAATTCATGTTATTGTCGGATTTTCCATGAAATAAACCATCTATTTGGTGGTAGCCCCATTTATGGAACCCCCCGTATCCCTGAATCCCTTGGTTGATCATTCTTCCCTGTTCAAATTGCCATAAAATGCGCCGGGAATAGCAGGGGTCATCGGGGTCATCCTCTTCTGGGACGACCAAAAAAAACCAGAAGTGGGGCCGACAAGGACACCGTTCACTGATGCTTGTGATTTAAAGTTGCTTTCTATGCATATGTATATATATATATATATGAATACATATATATATGTATACAAACCTACACTATGTAAACTGTATATATATATATACACATATATATATATATAGATCCTTATATTCCCAGTAAGGCCGCCAAATATGGTGGATCACCTCCAGCAGATCCAGGACCCGGACCAGCTGCAGGTCCGCTTCACAGAGGCAGAGAACTTTCAGAGCCAGAAGCTGTGGCAAGTTCAACGCACCATTTTCAGATGGTTGATGTTTATTTATATATATATAAGTATCATACAATAATACATATATATATATAGTATATATATACTATAATGTATTTTAATTATATACATATACATATGTGGAACAGCTTCAGAAAAAGAAAAAAAACATGTTTGGACAATGAATGAAACATATTGAAACAGAACTTATATGGCATGGGGCAGCTGGTATCCCAAAAATCGCCTCCATTTGCCTCCACCTGGCACTGTCAAGAGGGCGCTGGGGAAGGAGGTGGCACCATGTTTTCGTCCATGTTGGATTTGGGTTTGAAGTAACCAACATGGTGATTTTTTGAATCTAGTAGGATATAATGGGATCATGATGGTAAATATATACCCTCCTGGAATCAGAGATCCTAAAAATTCCCTATGTGTATCATATGTTTCCCAATACCTCCATTACATTGCCAATTTGAGAAAAAAAAAAACTTTGCTGGTGAACATAGATATTCCGATTAATACCAAAAGACTAGTTAGGATTAGTTTGTATCCATGTAAGATTGACCTAGATTATTAGTTAGTGGATTTATCCATTTAAAATGGTGATTTTCCATAGTTATGTAACAGTTTACCAGAGGGTATTAGTGGATTGTCCATGGACGTGTTTGATGACTGAATGGTAGGTGAACAGGTCGTGGCTGCCACGTTGCTTTGGGTTGTAAAACCCAAAGCAAAGCCCGTGACAAGCGGGCGATGTCACTCGTGTTCATCGTATCGTTTCATCGTTTCTCAACGACTTTATGTGTTGAATAATGTTGAAGATATGTACCCTCTGGAATTGAATAAATAATGTGCGTAAGACAATCATAAACTAGCCCCCAAATCATCATAAATCGATGAAAAAAAACATTCCCAGTCATGGGTGGTTTATTGTTTTACCCACATTAGATTCATATAACAATGGACTTTGTGGCCCATTTAGAGATGTCTTTCCCCAGGAAACCTTCGATTAGGTCCCAACGAAGCTGGACCTTTTTCAAACCGTGGAACTGGTTGGTGCTTTCAACCTACCATTGGTTGGTAATATGCACCAACCAGTGATATATTAATGGTAATTACTATATATCTACTATATATCTACTATATATGTGCTATATGTTCTATATATATATGGAACATGATGTATATATATATATATATGTATCAAGAATTCAGCATGTAGGCCGCAGCGACAGCTACTTCATGCCTCATGAGAAAAAAAATATATATACAATGTCAGGCCCCCTAGATAGCTAAGTTGGTGAACATAACTCCAATAATTATGGTTTATGGTACTTATAACTATAGTTACTGGGGCGAATCTAAACCAACTAGCATCACTGGGGGGCCTCACATTGTACCATTGGTTGGTAATATGCTATTAATATAATCTGGTTGGTGGTTGAGTTTCAACCCCTCTGAAGAATGATGGACTTCGTCAATGGGTTTTGGATGACATCCCATATATGAAATGGAAAATAATCCAGCCATGTTTGAAACCACCAACCAGTTGATTATTAATCATTATTAACATTTATTAACCATCATTAACCATCATTACCCTATAATAAACCAATGTTTGAAACAGGTGGAGATTTGTTGACCTGGCAATTCGTTTCGAATCGCGTTCGCTGGTGAAGGGACGAATTTTACTGCGGAAGAATTCGTTCGTCCAGTATCTGTCTACCCTCTGGTAAACATACAAAAAAACATGGAAAACCACCTTATTTTTAATGGGTAAATCCACTATTTCTATGGCCATTTTCAATAGCTATGTTAGTTTACCAGTATCTAACCGTTAGGTTGACCCAGTCTATGGCAACTATTGTGAGTTTGTGGTTTCTCTTCATTCCAAACATCTGAAATAACTAGACTCGACTTGTGAACTCGACTTGAGTTCATCATCCACAATCGGGATGTAGCATCGAATCATCGACATATTCCACAGCACAACCAGTTGTTTGGAATTTGTTTTAGAAAATCCTGGATGATCTCCTGCTTTCAACACTTACCACAGTCATCCACAGTCTGTATTGCTATATCAAACCCTATGGATCCAAACACTGTCTCAGAAGGTACTTAACCCCCTAGTCATCATACCCCAGTCACACTTCCTTTCAGAAGCTACGGCTGGATCCATAGGGAAATCAAATGTTGAAGCAGTGTTTGCATGAATTTTAGCTACCACTTGACTTATTTTCACAGACTATTCACTCAGATTTACCAAAAAAAAAAACGCTCCAGCCCACTGCACCTCGGCATGCACTTCCTGGACACAGGAGTCAGGGGAATGTCACTGCTGGGAAAGAAAAACAACAAACGATTGCTTGGTGGTTTACCTTCCACGGTTTTTTGGAAGACCATGTTCCTATCCTAATTATGTTCAACAAGCTTTCAGAGCCCACTAGCAAGACACCGGCCCGGTGGTTCAATTTCCCGCTAAAAATGCTAGTTTTGGATAGAACCTTCCTATTGAAACAGTCTTAACACATATCAGCTATCTTGAACTATCTTAGATTTTGTCTACGCATCTCAACAAATCACTGAATATGTGTCAACATCACAGTAACTCAAGATCATCCAAAGAAAACTTACATATCTCAACATGCATCTGTTAAGAACATCAACAGAAAAAGCTCCAAACCAGTTTGTCTGAAAATTGGGTGCCCCTATATAAATCCATTGCTTAATTGGTGAATCATCATGATTCCTATTAAATTGCAACAAGTTGGGAGTATACCTTTTTTTTGGACAAACCAAAATGGCTATGAGTCAAAACCCTCCCAAAAACGCGGATGGTACCTTAAAATGGATGGTTCTTCCCCCAATCATATGGTAATTTCATAGCTGTTGATCCATCCCCAATGCTGGATTCATGTCCTCTCCAAGAAGATGGACAAGTAAAAAACACTTTAAATTTGATGATGATACGGATGGGCCAGCGAAATCCGAATCACCAGTTCATAGGTGGTTTTTATCCCACTATTTACAAGCTTGAAACTACCATCCCAGGTGGTGTAGGATTTCGCAACCATCCACAGTATGTACCTTTCATTACCTTTCTAGAGCGGGTAACACCAACCACCACGAACCAACGTTCATGCCAACGTCTATTACCATTATTGCCAGTTAGTCATATTGTGAATGGTCAGGTTCGCCAAAACTTCTAGTAACATCTCAAAAAAGCCCTTGATATGGTCAAATTGGATTATGAATCTAGATGGGAAGAGTAATTAACAAACAAAGACACGTGACCTGTGACTGTGAAACTGCAAAAGACATCAACAAATAGCCCAAGAAAAAAAACAAAAACAAATCATCTGGGTAAATTATAATATTTCACTAACCTGAATTGTTCGGCCATATTGGGATGATTTCCCTCAAATAAACCATGATTCCAGGGCTCGGTCACAGTGAGGTCGTGATCAAATTTACCCAGATATCCAGATATGCTTATCATGTATATATATATATATTACTAACCACTATTAACCATTACTAACCACTATTAATCTATATATGATGAATTGGTCATTACCCAGAAATCATGCTTGGTCATTGCCGGGTCCTTTGTTTTTTTGGCTTTCCCAAATCCTCCAGCCCGAGCTGGTCCCATGGCATCCCTCTGGTCCTATGATGTCCTATGCATCCATTGTCTGAGAAGCTATGGCTGGATCCGTAGGGCTAGTTACAATCATAGTGAGAAAACAACGTTATTAATAACCATAGTTATAACTTCATAATATTGATAAACTCAATGTAGATTGATATGTTCTTATATTTATGTAGAAACTACATAATTGACTATGGATTATTATGACCATAGAGCTGGATCCATATCCCTTAATGAGATTTAATGTGCTTAAAACAATCATCAACCATCCGCAAAATCACCATTTTTATGGTACAAATCATCAAACATGTGGTTGTTTATTAATGCTTTTTATTGTTTTACCAACATTCGATTAATATATAGCAATGGACAATGATCCATAGCTATAATTTATATCCCATTAATAATCCCACTGGCGTAATCCCATGAATGAACAATCCCTTAATCCCCAAAATCACCATAAATGGATGGTACAAACCATCCAAAATGGGGTCGTTTATTATCTGGTTGGTGGTTTCAACCCCTCTGAAAAAGATGAGAGTCAGTTGGGATGATGAAATTCCCATATGGAAAGTCATACAATTCATGTTCCAAACCACCAGCCAGTATAAGTATATAATCCCTATGGATCCATGGCCACTGTCTGAGAAGGTACGGCTAACCACCTAGTCATCATACCCCAGTCACACTTCCTAAGAAGAAACTCCTATAACTGGTTGGTTATGTGTCATGAAATTTCATGAAATTTCATTCATGAAATCACAGAAACAAAATCACTGTTAGTTAAGGGCATTGTTTTACCAACATTAGCTTTTGACCAATCCCCCCTTATATGGAAAATATATGACCAATGATTCTTCCCACATATGACATGGAACATAAAATTCATGTTCCAAAAGCACCAACCAGTGATATATTAATGGTGATTACTACAGCTACATATATCTATATATCTACTATATGTTCCATATATATCTATGGAAAATGAGATATATATCTACAATGTGGCCCCCCCAGTAATAAGTTGGTTTATAAGCCCCAGTAACTATAGTTATAAGTACCATAAACCATAGTGAAATTGGAGTTATGTTCACCAACTTAGCTATCTAGGGGGCCTCACATTGTATATATATATGTCATTTTCCATAGATATATAGTAGATATATAGTAATCACCATCAATATACATAATATTATATATATATATACTATATATCTACTATATGTTCTATATATATGGAAAATGATAGATACACATAATATATATATATATACCCCCAGTTATAAGTTGCTTTATAAGCCCCAGTAACTATAGTTATAAGTACCATAATATTTATAGATATATACATAATATATAGATCCTTATATTCCCAGCAACGCCCCCAATTGACCGTTCTCCCCTGGCCTCCTCAGCTTGCAGTTGCGACAAGGTCAGCAACCGCTCCACCGAGGCGAACTGCGCCAGGGCACGGGTGCCGTAGTTCACCAGGTACTTGGCCTCCGCTGGAAACCCTGGTTTAATAGGAAAACCATAGGAAAACCATAGGAAAACCATAGGAAAATGGTGGTTTAATGGGATTTAATGGGGATTTCATGTGGATTTCATGGGATTTAATGGCTTTAGTAAGGAAGGGAACCATTGTGAAAATGGAGATTTACGCACTCAAAAATCTATGATAGGTAAGTTGGTTTATAACATGTTATAACTACGTAGCTTAACTCTTGCATCTATGGTAGATATACCGAACTAGTATGAACTAGTTGGCTTTCGAAACCAACTTGGAACTTTTCACACCGCCTCATGGAAGCTCGATTTTTTCAAACCATGGGTTTTCCCGAAAAAAACATCTTCCCCTCCTCAGATCCCATGACGGATCCGGCTGGTGCTGGTATACTAATGCTAACATGACTGGGGTTAATCTTGATGGGATCCATGGCACACCATATATAGCAGCACCAGCCGGATCCGTCATGGGGATATCAACTGACAAGGCATCCACAGTGCGGTACCCAACTCCCAAGGCCCTAACCAATGCTGTCAGCGTCAAAGCCTTAGACGCTGAAAAAACGCTGAGACGCTGAGCTGGGGATTCAACCAGTCGCCACCGAAAGGAAGAGCCTCGTTAAATAATATATGGTTAATATATGGTCAATATATGGTTATTATATGGTTATAAAAACCCACTGATACTGATACAGGACCCCAAAAATGAATTCATCTGGCCGCTAGGGCGTTAAGGGTGGTATTTGATATTAAGGGAAAGGGTTGAATGAGGGATTATCAAGCACCAACAACCACTGATAAGGGCTTGTTGACATTGACCATTCATAATGGTTGTAAATGGCTATGAGGCTGTAAATGGCTACGATGCTGTACATGTGATGTTTTACCAGCCAAAAATGCGGCTATAACTATGAATCCAAGCATAATGGTGGATGGGGATATATACATATATATATAAGACACTTTAAAAATCTCAAAAATAAAACGATGCATGTATAAATTTTAACTACAACGGCTATTTTTATAGTAGATCTTTTATCAACAGTGGCTATGAAAAAAAACACCCATGCTACGAGGTTTTTTTTGCCCAAAGAGGCCATGAAGGGCAAATCTTTACCACCAACCACGGTTGGAAAAAAAAACAACGAATCTTTCGTGGCTGAAAAGAGCTAAGCAGTTGGAATACCATTGGGATACCATGACCTTGAGTAGTTCAGAGTATCTCAGAAAAATGACGGAATATAAAGAATGGAAGCCAGCCAAGTGCAATGTAGATACTGCAATTGCTTCTGCATTAGGTCCAATAGGCCTATACAATGTGGGCCCCCAGTTATCAGTTGGTTTATAACACCCATGAATACTATAGTTATTACCCTCTGGTAAACCAACATAACTATGGATCATCATCATTTTTATATAATGGGTAAATCAACTATTTCTATGGCCATTTTCAATAGCTTTTTGTATGTTTACCAGAGGGTAAGGTATCATAAGCGATACAAACACTGGAGTTACGTTCACCAAGTTAGGCAGCCACACGGCCACCAGTGCTGTCCCGATTTCGATGTGATGACCGATGATTGGATTCGATGTGGACATGGGATAGATTGATTGTGATTGATGTCCCTAGCAGAAAAGTTGGAGAACTAAATCATCCCAAGTAGAAGGTTTCTTTCCTTGTGGTGGTAAAAAAAAAACTGTTACTGCAAACGCTGAGTTCCAAGTGAAGTTGTCCAACATTGTTTTACAGCTGTGGCCCTTTACAGTACCAGTTATGAGTCTGTCATAACCCCTTTTGTGGAATGATAACCCCACTTACAACCATTTATAACCATTCATAATCATTGAATTATAACCATTTATAACCATTCATAACAATTTAATTATACCCATTTATAACCATTTATAATCATTTAATTATAACCATTTATAACCATTTTTATAACCATTTATAATCATTTATAAATATTTATAGCCATTTATAACCATTTATAACCATTTATAACTGGTAAAGGCTTTAACTGCAACGGGTTTCTTTGTAGGGGGTGAATCCTCGCCCCCCCCCTTCCACGCCCTTCCTCCGCCGGGCAACGTATGTCAAGGAGAGACCCGACATGCCGAGATGTGCGGTCCGCCACCCGCTGGTCATTGCCACGCAGAACAGCATCACTGCACCAATGATCTCCTACGACCGTAAAGCTCCACCCTGGGGGAAGCATTTGATGATTGAACTTCTGAATCTACCCCATTCCTATTGTAACTATGGATGATTTATAAATGGATGATTTATACATGGATGATTTATAAATGGATAATTTATAAATGGATGATTCATAATCTGGACAATTCCTATTATAACTATGGATGGTTCATTATCATAATCATATTTCATGGACACTTCCTATGATAAATGGATGATTTATGATGACTGGTTGGTGGTTGACCTACCCTTCTGAAAAATATGAGTTCGTCAGTTGGGATGATGAACTTCCCAACTGAATGGAAAAAAAAATCATGTTCCAAACCACCAACCAGATTTTATGGTGACCTAATGCCCCATGATTTTCCTTGGAACATCTGCAAGAAAACCGTGAAAATATTTCAGATGGTGAACACAATCCCATTCCCCTGCAGATTTTCCTACCATTCCAATGATACTGGGGATATGATGGGATAAAAAACCAACAACGACGAATATCTCTTGGATTCAGATGTGTTTTCATGTGTGCAGATGTACGAAAATTCGGCATGCATGACGTGTGCATTATACAGCATACGCACAGCATATACATTCGATTCCCAGTCCTCTCCAATGCTATGGTAATGGCATTGTACAGCATACCTAAAGCATACCATCCCATATGGACATGGATTGATGCGTCATGATGCGTCTTTGTCAGATATGAAATCTGTACATTGGCTTCTATTTGCACACTTCCATACACCTCCACTATTTGGTCACTTCCATACACCTCCATACTGAAATGTACAGTACACTGTAAATCATTCTGGTTGATCTTTTGATTATTCTAAGATGGGACGCATCTCAATATTGCAACGTATATATGCATTTTAAACAGATCATCATGTGGACAATGGGTATGGTTTGAAGACAACACCTCACATTTGGGTATTCACCCACATCTCAACCTGTCATCCATCCAGCCTATCTTTGGGATGTACATTAGTGCGGATGAAGTGAACCCTAAAGTCCCAACTCTGCTTCGCTGAAACAGTTTCCGAAGCCTGTGGACTAGTTCGAATATTGTCGATTCATGTTTCTTGACACACCCATGACATGGATTTGTCCATAGAGTACCCCAAATGCCAATGGTTTGTCATGATGTTCGACATTTGATAATGGAAGAATGCAAGATTCAAAACCTCATGTTCACCATCTATCATTAAGTAAATCGGTTCAATCCCCCATTCTGGACCCACATGTCATATTGTTGGTGAAATATATCCCACATATCCCAGCAAATACCTTGGCAATTCTGAATTTTCACCATTAAACTAGAAAAAACATACCCTCCGGTAAACTAACATAGCTATTGAAAATGACCATAGAAATAGTTGGTTTACCCATTAAAAATGGTGATTTTCCATAGTTATGTAAACGTTTACCAGAGGGCAGCCATAAATTGCTATACCCTCCAGATGTCAAACATGGAATTGGATGGTGTAACACAAACATCGTCTTAGGGAAGCTCGATAGATCTACCACAACTTCAAGCAACTTAGCTATCTAACTGGGGGGTCATCCACCATTAAATACGATCGTCTCATATAATTATATATATATATATCCCTATGGATCCAAACACTGTGTCAGAAGGTACTTAACCATCTAAATCATACCCCGAACACTTCCTAAGAAGGCACTTGGATCCATATGGTATATACATAAGTTACTAAATCCATCATATATCCGATGATACAGCATATTGACATCCCACACCTTTGCCGTTTCTTATTGATCTTATTGCGCAGCCGACCATGGATCGAGCAAAACTTGGCTCCAGCTGCAAGGCAAACCAACGCTGCAAGGCCACATTCAAAATCTGCGAGCGAGCGTTCACCTGCTTCAAGGTGAAATTGCACCCAGGATTTGTCAATGGGTCAAACACCCAAATATTATATGTCTATATGTTATATTATATGTATTATGTTCTATATATATGTGGAATCTGAATATTATATATTCTATGTATACCCTATGGAAATCATACCCCCAAACACTTCCTAGGAAGGTACGGCTGGATCCATAGGGATATATATGTATATATGAAATGTGGGTTATATATCTGGGTAAATTATAATATTTCACTAACCTGAATAGTTCGGCCATTTGGGGATGATTTCCCTTATTAACTACAATGTGAGGCCCCCTAGATAGCTAAGTTGGTTTATAACTCCAATAACTATGGTTTGTGGTACTTATATCTATAGTTACTGGGGCGAATCTAAACCAACTAACATCACTGGGGGGGGCCACATTGTATGATTCCAGTGAGGGAGAACAGTGAGGTCGTTATAATTTACCCAGATATCCAGATATGCTTATAATATATATTACTAACCACTATTAACCATTACTAACCACTATTAATCTATATATGATATTATATATAGTCTATCATATATATATATATATGAAATGTGGGTTATTTTTGGATTAAAAACCACGGCTCCGATGACGCCATGTTTGTCCAGGACTTGTGCGCTTGTTGATGGGTAGCCTCTGCTTCTGACTAACAAAAAGCTGTTGAAAAGCACCATTTTGAACGTGGATTTTCCCATGAAAAATGGTGATTTTCCAGAGTTTTTTTTGTAGATATCCAATATTTATATACTATATATATATATATCCAATATTCTCCAATTACTTTAGAAGCTTTGGAACTTGGAATTGTCAAAAATTGGGAATACTAGGTAAATCATGAGGTTTATCATCTACTTTGCTCTCTGGCTATTTTCCATAGCAAACTCTTAAATAACCATAGGGTCGTTGAGATAGAACCCCTCGAACGATAGTTAAATGTGACATACCCACTTACATCCATCGAAAAAAAAACGTGAGATCCATACCTTTTGGTGATATTTGGATGGTCCATTTTTTCCACGTATTGTGGATCAAGGTCATCCAAAATATTGAAACATGATCAAATATGGAGTTTCCAATATCTAAAAATGATCATATTGGCCAAATTTTGGAGTTTCCACTTGAAAAAACACATATATCATCATATCTCAAATATGGATTATCCATTCTTCCTGGTTGGCCATTTTGGCCAATGTTCACTTGGCAAAAGGAAGAACACCTTTTAGATGAGGACATCGTCTATCGAGGACGCGTGTTTTTTCAGTGTTAGAGTGCCTTACTCAACATTGAACAAAGTGGGGCCTCCGTTTACGATAGCTAAGTTGGTTTATAAACTCCCACTACGGTGGTTCTATGATACTTATAACTACAGTATGCACAGTATTCATGGGGTTTATAAGCCAACTTATAACTGGGGGGCGGTATATCATACCCTCCTAGCACCAGTACTGTCAAAAAACAAACAAGTATGGTGGTATGGACAGTTTCCACTTCTGGCAATGCAGGATTTGACAATTTCATGGCCCATATATCTAAATCGACTGCAGGATTTGATGGCCCATAAATCTAAATCGACTGGATTTGATGGCCCATATATCTAAATCGACTGCAGGATTTCATGGCCCATATATCATATATATCTAAATCGACTGGATTTGATGGCAGGATAATTCTTGCACCAAAGCCTGAATTCATGACACCAAATCATCGCAGAAATGTCCTACACATTGAACACATTGTGGAGACGTACACCGTTCACCAAATGGAACAAAACAGAAATGTCCCCGTTCCTTTAAACACTGGGACGAAGGTTTTTAACATGGTGAACTTACATATGGGTTTATAGTTCCCATGTAAGTTTCAACTATAAGTTATCAACATGTAAGGTTTCCAAAACACTGCTCATATGATGTTGATAACTTACATGGGACATGTGACACTAGTGAAAATTTCACTGGTTAGCGGTTTTGATCCCCACAAACATCGCAGAAAAATGCTGCACGGCGGTGCCCACCAGTCCTGAAACACTTGGCCGAGCTAGTTCAACCAACTGGGGCACCACCATTACATCCGATTGTATTCCCATGTGTACATATATATATATAATATATACAAATCCATAGCTATATCATCGGATTATACATCCTATCAATATCTCACATGACTGATGGATGCCAATATCACATATACATCAAACCCTTACTTTATCCTCTTGCTTAACTGGGTCAAATGGCAATAATACCCCCTAACCCCACATAAATCCCATCAAATCCCATGAAATTAGATTTTATGCTGGGGTACCCTAGAGTAAACTAACATAGATTTGGAACCATTTGTAGATGATGTTCCGAACGGGAAACCATTGGTTTTCCACATCTTTCTGTATCTTTACCCTATATGTTTCATGGGATCATCCCATATATTATGTTGGTGATATGCCCATTGTTGTCGCAACAAAATCCCATTAACTCCCATGATATCCCCATATAATTCCATAGAATTCATCGGTATTTCACCCTGGATGTCGGACCTCCAACACGGCCAGAGCATGTCGCATGGCGTCATCACTTCGCCCAAAGCTTCGTAGGTCAGCGCGCCCTGGCGATCGGGTCTTCGTTTAGCCAAAAATAAAACAGGAAAGATGGAATTATCGTAGTGACGAACTGAAACAACAAACGATCCAGCGTGCCAGTGATGTGCAATGTTTTGTCTTTCAATATGTTGCAATGTTTCACAAATCAAACATAAACATAGATCTGGGTAAATTACCCCCTGGTAAATTAACATAGACCCTGAAAATCACCAATTTTTTAATGGAAACTAGTCTTCCAACCCCTATCTGCCAGGGTCTATGTTAATTTACCAGAGGGTATAATATTTCACTAACCTTTGAACAGTTCGGCCATCATTTGGGGATGATTTCCCCAGCAACAAAACCCATGGATTCCAGGGTCCAGGGTTGCGACGTGAGGTCGTGATCAAATTTACCCAGAATGATCAATGGGGATTTCAGGATGCTAAAATGGAGGTACGTTAGTTAGTACCATATGTTTGGCCATATTTTCTGGGGATATTCCCTGAAAAATAGGCCTGAAAATATGGTAGGTACCTCCAATTTAGGTTCCTGAGTCATGGCCATTGAAATGATCTAATATCAGTATATGGCATCTTAGTGGATATAGTATAATGGATAACTAAGTTTCTTTTAAGTAATCTACAACCAAGAAACATGGGGATTAACCAAGAAAAATAGAAATGTGATGGAAGCTAATGGGATTAACTATCATCTATGATTTGGATGATTTGGGTGATTTGGATGATTTGGATGATTTGGATGATTTGGGATTGTAATTATATTGCCAAATAGCTATCCCTATGGATCCAGTACCTTCTTAGGAAGTACGAATGGAGTATGATTTAGGTTAGCCGTACCTTCTCAGACAGTGAGTGTTTGATCCAGAGGGGTACTGTAGGATGACAATATGATGGCTTTATTCCAAACGTTTTTTTCTTGGATTCTTAAATTTATAACGCAATACCATTCAAAACCGATGGAAATGTAGTGGTAAATGTTTCCCCGTTCATATCCCACTAACAATCCATTAATAATTGATCAATTAGTGATGGCTATTAAACCATCAAAAAGGGTATTAACGTATTAAACAATCAAAAAGGGTATTAACGGCAAAAAACACATATCGTTTTTTTTTGAAACATCTCCAAATAGCTAGTTTCTTTTGCATATGTGTTTGCTATCGGAAAATTATCAAAAGGTAGCTCTTTATTTTTTGAAAGGTGAGATGCACCATTCTACTATCAAACAGGTACTACTAGGCATTGGTTCTATCGAAAGATTTTCGAAAATCATTATATAGTGATAGCTATTAAATCATTAGTGATAGATGTTCGAAAGCATAAACATTATTAAATAAATTATTAACCATTAAAATTATTAACCATTATTAAACCATTGTTAAAGCATTAGTGATAGCTATTAAACATTAAAGATGATCGAGAAAAAAAAAACAGTTCTGACCTTCCAAGCACTCCAAGAGATGCGCCACCACCGGGCCGTTGAAGACTGACACCAGCCGCGCGGCATCTGAGGCCACCGGGCTGTAGGCAGCAGCCAGGCGCCACATGACCAGCGCTAGGGCGACTGCCTTGGGGACTCGTCCGTCAAAAATGGTGATGTCATGGCCATTTAATGCAGAGTTCATGGGATTTTATGGTGATTTGATAGATGTTTATTCGAATTTGTGATGATTTATGCTGATTTCATGGGATATAGGAAATTCTGCTGATTTATGCTGATTTCATGGGATTTTATGGGTAATTCTGGTGATGTTTAATGAATTTATGGTGATTTAATGTGATTTACTGGAAATTGATTAACTAATTTGACTTATAACTTGAAGGGTTAACTGTTGAGTTTGTGGGGAATAAAACTTATCATATATATTACCAACCACTGTCTGGGACATAAGATAAACATAAAATGTTAGACATGTTAGACATGTTATATATATATATATATATCCCGCAATCTTAGGCATTCTCAATCTATCCTTTTAGACCAACTGTAGAAAACTTGTGGCAGAACATTAAGGTTCAGCTTTGGATTTAATCTCAATGGCCATTTTTCCAGGTTCAGGCATGGCATGGCTCTGTGCTCGGTTCCTTCTGATTCCAGGACTTAACTCTCTATTGAATTCTGATGGTTTTCAAAGAGCCGCTTAAGGTAAGCCTTGGTTCTTGTGACCACTAAGCAGCTGGTGAGGAAATTCCGGAAAATTCTATACGTTCCAGAACATTCTATACATTCCAGAAAATCCTTTACATAATATCTGGATATATCTGGACCTTCTAGGGCCTTTCTGTGAAACTTACTGTATAGCTCTGGATCACAATGACAGCAATGTGCCAATGCCTAGGTCCCGAAAGCTCGGTGGCTCTGGCAAGGCATATGTCCGAGTCCAGAGTCGCGCCTTTTCTGCAAAGAGCTCTGGGTGGTGCAATTGAAGAGCAGCAGCTTCAACGTTCATGGGATCGTAGGGCTCCGGTGTCGCAAGCAAGGCCAGGACCGACAGCACCAACTTGTCAAGAGTCAGCGCGGGGGTCGAGTACTCGGCGGACAAAATATCAAGGCACACCTCCCCACTTTCCGCTCCAATATTTGGATGAAGGATTTTGGTGAAGATCTTGAACTTGGGCGGATGGTATGGGTAGTCATATGGAATGTCAAACCCAGCTGCAAACCAACCACTCTCGTAGGGTGTGCCCTCTGGGCCCCTCAGGTACACGCCGAAATGTGAAAAGTCCCTTTGGCGAAAATCACACCGGAACAAGTCAGCGGCATACACGGTGGTATCGCTAAGAATCAAAAGGATTTCTTTTGCGACCCGGTCTGGGTTGGCAAGAGGGCGTGATGTCCACTGTCCACACAGAACCGGATGCTGCAGCTTCATCTCGTTCCATCTTGACATGAAATATTTCGTCGAGTGAAAAACATTTTCAATGTAGCTGCTGCTGCTGGACGCAGTTTCATTTTGGGATTTTTGGCGTCGATAACGCACATCTAATGCACATGCCAACTTGAGAGGGAACTGCTGCCACGCCAGAGGCTGCTTGGGAATGCATGTCCAAGAGTCTTCGTCGATCTCAGACAGCTCAACCGGAATCTCAGACAGCTCAACCGGAATCTTGTGGCCATGGCTATCTGTCAAGGTAAACAAGCCAAACAAGTCCTTCCGCTCCACGCCGAACTCCATGAGCTCTGAGCAGACCTGATCCAGTCCAAGGTCCTTGCAGTTCAGTATCAAGCGGTTGGTCAGACCGAAATAGAGGCGCCGTGGTATTTGAATCTCTGCAATCACTGAGGCACCACTCTTCAACAGTGTGTTTCGGAAAGCCTTGATGGTCCTGTCCAAACGCTCATAGCCCCCATCTTTGCTTTCGATGACCGCTCGGATCCGCGCCTCATCAGCCGCATGTCCGCACTTCGCCCTGTGAGTGCATACAGCTCGTCCACCCAGAGAGTAGGTGCCGATCGCTGTGACAAACAACTTCGATTCCAGAGCTTCGTCAACTTCATGCACACACCACAATCGATCGTAAGGATCGGCCTTGGTAGTG
>Ga0126342_10009833_pt1 | contig 17124 bp, 15 predicted proteins | sample Cyp1metagenome_FD_92528 | JGI IMG/M metagenome (GOLD analysis project Ga0126342, IMG submission 92528) | Coral microbial communities from Lord Howe Island, Old Settlement Bay, Australia - Cyphastrea 1 metagenome | ecosystem: Host-associated > Invertebrates > Cnidaria > Coral ... | reverse complement strand
TCTGCATCTTCTTTCTTCTTACTCTTCTTTCTTCTAATCTTTCTCTTCTCTCTGCCTCTTCCCTGCTCTGCTTTTCATCTGTCCATATTGTCGGAAGTTTGACTTCTAAACTTCCTTCGACTATGTTCTTGTTGGTTTTCTCATGTAACTTTCTACTATGTTCTTGCTGCTACGCTCTGAAATTTCTCAGATAACTGTTTACTACTTTCGTGTTGCTACGCTCTTGAGTTTGTCACATAACTTTCTACTACGTTCTGATTGCTATGCTCTTGATTTTCTCAAAACTTTTACAGTATTACGTCATTATTACGTTCTTGTTGCTACGCTCTTGAGTTTGTCACACAACTTTCTACTACGTTCTGATTGCTATGCTCTTGATTTTCTCAAACCTTTTATAGCATTACGTTCTTGTTGCTACGCTCTTGAGTTTGTCACATAACTTTCTACTACGTTCTTGTTGCTGGGATTCTGCAGAAACTGCCTGCCCTGACTTCAGCTGAGTTTCTGCAGAAACTGACAGCTTTGCCGGCTGGCAAATAGCTAAAACATGGAAACACTAGTTGATTTTGAGGTCGTTGGAGCCACGGGAAAAGTAATCCGCGTAAACTTCTGCAAACACGTGGAACAAACATAGGATAACCTGAGTCATGATGTTAAAACTAGGGAAGGCTCAAGTTAAGAGAAGATTACCATGATCGAAATGAAGCTTTTAAGGGAAATAAATGGAAATAATGGTAATGCCTCGAATTCTACTGTGAACCACATGCAGTCACCAAGCTACCTACTTTGACGTGAGATTTTGAAGCCGGCAACACTTCCACACGGCCGGCTATAGCACGGGAACCTAGTTTGACCATGTTTAACCAATGCCAGGGTTTTGGAAACTGCTCAAAGCGTATGTTTGTCCAAGCAAGGATAAGGCCTGGATCATTTGGATGATTCTTGTCAGGTGCTTTCAAGATAAACTCCTTCTTCCAGCCAAAATCATCGTCATCGCTTGGTATATTTTGGTATGGTTAAAATATGTTAAAATTATTGAAGCCCAAGAGCTGAGGATAAACATATAATATAAAAATGGATTGTCTATTCATGTACAATCCCCCAACTGATCAGCGGCTGTTGGTGCCCCATTCTTGAACCTTGCAGTACGTTTCCGCCTGAAGAAGTGGCAGAAAGATGATGACACCCGGCAGGCCCTGCTACCAATCAAGGTGGATGTAAAATGGCAACGCAGGCGAGAGCATTTATCATGCAACCTCTTCAAGCTTCGAGGCTGTGATTGTGACCTGACAGTTTTTACGCAAGCTCTGCAAAAGCTACCTCCCAGCCTGTGACACTGTCTGTGGTTGCGGCTTCTTTTTTCACATCACCGGCCCTTGTCGTGATCTTTCAACCTTTTGGCTGACTCTCCTTCAAGCACATCCGCGAACGATTCTGTCCCGTCGAACATGTCGGTCTGTCCCTATTTTTGGGCTACACCTGAGGCCCTTCTCAAGTTCAACACCTTTGGGCATTGAATCTTGGATGTCCTGGATTCTCGGGGAGCGGTGCCAGTGGAACCATGACTGAACCATGTGGAATGGATCTCCGTAGCCTACGCTATTTGCCAACCGAAGAAATGGCATGAAATGGCCATGAGAACTCCATGCCTTGTCACCGCTGAGGCATGACCACGCGTGATGCAATTCCGCAAGCGTCCCTTCGGGACGCTACCACTACCCGCGTAGGGTCGTCAAAAATGGACCAAGATGATGGGAAATAATAACACTAACACTTAACACGCATATTGGAGTCAAATGATCCTAGGTGATCCTGCCATCAAAATCAACAACGTTCTCAACACACAAGTATGTGGTGGTAAATCTCCATGTTAGCTGCTGTCAAATTCACATCTTTAACTCGGTGTTATACAATGTTATATAATTCCCGTAGAATTCCGGAAAAAGATGCAGAAGAGTCGCTTAAATCCACTTCTGTAAAATTTGGTGGCAGCTCCAATTTCTTCTGAATCATGCTAATGGGGGATTTACATGGATTTACTGTGATTTCTGAATTACATTGATTGACTATTGTATTCCTACCATGGTTTTACAATGTTGACCCATGATTCTGGGCAAGGTCTCGGACAAACTCAAAAACATACTGTAGCCATTTTTGGATGATTCCCCTTAAAGGCTTAGCGGCTAACATATGTTAACATCTACGAGTTTCATGATGTTTCATGTCCCATTCCGGTTACGAGTTTCATCAACCAACACGAATCAACACGACCTCACGCAGATGGGGAATGGGAATGGTAGTCCGAGAGTGCTCCAGGCAGTTTCGCCGGCAAATCCGGTAGCTCCCTGACCTGCGCCCAGCATGGCCCCTCCATGGCCCAGCCACTTCGGAAAGGGACGGAGCTGGTATTTCTATATGTTGTCATATCTTAATCCTCAGTTGCTGGGGGGAACTTGTCTTACAAGTAGAGTTAATCAATTTATTCATCATGTATCATTGACTGCTAAGTATCAAGTTCGTTCTTTGTGCTCAATTTTGAACCATACACATACGTTTAGAGACCTTTGACTATCTTTAACCCATATCAACCCTGCACTGACTGCCCTATGCTACAGATGCAATCTCTTTTTGGTGGTCCTGGCAGTGTCACAACATCTGCCGAAAAGGAGAGAAAATACAATGGCATATAATGGAAAGTACTTTCAACACTGAATAAACAAAATATTAAACAAGCTCAGAAGTGCGAACTTCTAAGAATACCTTTCAACACGCCTCACTACCTTTTGGCTGTTCCAATCTATCCATTCAGCTGCAGCTACGCCACCTCGTCCTTTAGAGACGATCCAGGGCTTGCAAAGGAAGGAACATGGCCAACCTTGGCAATAGATGCTGATGGCAGGAAGGTAGGTCTTGAGTTCCTCTGACCAACAGCTTCTTCCAATCGAATCATCTGTCGGCAAAAAACATCAAAAAAAACATACAGCATCCAACTAGGATTCTCGACTTTGTCAGATCGAAATCTTTGAATCAATTTCGACGCCGATTATTCCGATGAACGGTCCCCCAAAAAACAACAGAACCATCTTCGCTTCCTCAACATCCTCAACATCCTCAACATCATCAACCAGCTAGACTCAGCAACCTCACCATAGCTGCCAGCCAGCTCCTTCGGGTGCCCCCACTCGCATGCCTTGACTGCCTGCCTGTATCTGCAGCGCCATGACGTTCCCATTGAACGGGGTCCCACTGCTGGATGAGGCCGCTGCTCCAGATCTGCAGCGGTTTCTGAGGGTTTCTGAGCGACAAATTCGTGGAGGAACCGCTGGGAGTGCGAAAAAAACGATAAAAACATGGGAAAAACCATGCTAAAACATGGTAAAACTAATGTATCATAATGTCCTTGAGATGTCCTTGATGAACCCAGTGAAATGTTCACTCCACATTCTTTGAAAATTGTTCTGCCACGGGACAAGACTTGCGGCCTCCTAGATCGCAGAATTGGGGAAGTTCCATGGAAAAAAAAACACGATCGATCTTAATCATTGCCAACATGTTCAATTTTCTTCAATACCCCAAGACAATTCCGGTTTCTAGCTCAGGTAAAATTCAAGACATGGATACATTATGATACATTGGATACCCCTTTGGGTGCCTCATCCCCTTCCCACCTTGTTCCAGCCAGTGCAGCAGGTGATGGGGGCGAATGGTGTGCCTGGTAGGCCGGGAGGCTACATCCACCAGCTGAGCAGCAAATCATCAGGGCCACCCAGACACACTTTAACCCATGACGGATCCATGGTGCTGGCATATATGGTAACATTTACCATGGAATATACCCCAGTCATGTTAGCATATAATAGCATATATACCAGCACCATGGATCCGTCATGGGTTAAAGTGTGACCGAGGTAGTACCCTCGACAAACAGATGCCGAGAGCCAGACAAAGCGCCGGAAGGCCTCAGTGGATCACCATCCAATGATCGGACGATGAGTTCTGCGTATGTCTTGTGCTGGGAGCAAGGCATCATCGGACCTCACACGTCAATGTTGGCTGAGCCATCCAATTTCTTTGAAACTGTAGCCCAGAGAATCCCAAAAGCTCCAAATATGGTATAGAATGGTATAGATATATAATGATATATAGATATAGGTAGGTTCACATGTTATGGAATGTTCATGCTAAAACAACCACAACCACAACTATAACCACAACAAGCGTTACAGCGTTGAGATCCACGACAGCGTCGTCCAAGTCGCGGCTGTTGACCGAAGCTCTCTGCAAAGTTGCCCTGGCACGTCTTGGTCAGGAGATGAGAGGAGGACGAGGATGAAATCGATGGCAATGAGGATAAATATGTTATAATAGTAAGATAATAGTACAATATAATAACTAGTACAATATAACAACTAGTAATAATTGTTAAATATGTTATATTATGGTATAATAATCGATAGTTATTACATAGTTCTAATATGATTAATTAATATATTACTAAGAGTCATACTAGTACAATAGTAAGAGTAATATTGGTAATGGTCCGATCAGAATAACATGAATAATACAAATGATAGACAGAATTGGTAATAACAATAGGAGTAATAAAGTGATAGTCATATTGGTAATATTAATATTGGTAATAAAATAGTAATAATATATAATTAATATATAATAACAATAATAGTGTGGTGTAAAACTGTAGTATTGATGACATAGAGCAACCATTACAGATGACAATAGGTGCCCCTATCATGTAGTGGATTGATGACCACCCCCCATTTGCCAGAAATGATAGAAAATGGTTACCATCTGATTATTTAACATAGCCATGGTATAGATGGCCCATAGAAATAGATGGTTTACCTATTAAAAATGGTGATTTTCCATGGCTATGTTAAATAATCAGAGGGTATATATCCAAATTATCCATGTTTTGACCATGGCATGGCAATCAATGACGATCATCATGTCAATGGATTCGATGATTGGAAATCTTACAAATATGGATATAGATTGCTTTATTGAAGGGTTACCCCCCATCATAATGATAAATTTGATTGGGGGGTTACCCCACAAAAACATATACAAATGTGTATATATAAAATGATGATGATGATGATGATGATCTAAAATGATGTATTATGTGTATATATATATATAATTATTTTGAATCACCCATGAGAATTGGTGCTCCCGTGGGCCCCGGGTTGGGTTTTTCGAAACTGGGTGAAGATCGTCCAGGTCTCCGCGCCAAGGCATAGGAGTTGTCAGGGCTCATCATGCTACGACTTTGGCCCGGTAAGCCTGGCCATGTTTTCACGGCTGAAATTCGTGGATGCCATAGGTATAGCCATTTCGGTCCTGTTCCAGGTAGGTCTTGAAAAAATATGAACAAAAATCAATGGCATTTGTTGAAAAGAAGAAAGTTGCTTTGGAGAAAACAAAATGACATGAGAAACAGCTGAAATTGGCAATACTATGCAATACTACTTCCTTCAATGGCAGTCAGCCAATGAACATGTAGGGATTTTTTCAAGATATCAGGCCAGCCAGGCAAGCTGAGGCAAGTAAAGGTCGCTGGAATTCCATAATTTCCGGTCACTGGAAATGAATCATCTGTTTTCCCGTTTACCCTCTGGTAAACTAACATAGCTATTGAAAATGGTCATTTATAGTGAGTTTTCCCATGAAAAATGGTGACTTTCCATGGCTAACCAATAAATGTCAACTCACCCTCAGACTCAATTGATGAATCCGATGCCCTCATTATGAATGCCATGTTCGATTCGAATCCGATGAAGAATTGGGGGAAACATCATGAGTCATCGGGCTATCCCAATAGCTGGATTGTTTATCATGGAAAATCACCAAAAATATGGATGATAACTGGGGGTACCTGTTGCAACCTGCCTGAATCGATGAGCCTTTTGCTACCGCCACGATAGGCCTGGACTGCTGCTTGACGGCTGAAAATGCCAACCATACCCTGTCCACAGCAGAACAGCCATATAGCATCATATAGCCATGGATTGGGTTTGTCTCGAAATAGGGAACCCCAAATTCCATGTTTTATCGTCATTTTCCCGATGATAAATCATATATAAATCAGAGTGTTAAGTCATCTGTATTTTCATTTTGAAATCAAGTCACATGAATCATGTGATATCACAATATGATACAATATGATAATATGTATCTGTAAATAATTCATCACATACATCACCCGGAAATCTCGGTGCCCGACTTGCATCAGGCAGGCTGCGACGCTCATCCGAATGGAGTCCCCAGACTCCTGCAAGCCTCCAAGCCTCAGCCCACCCTTTCCGTTTGCGTCACTTCCAACCCATTCCAAGTATATAGAAAGTGAAGTCATCCATAAACCCAAAAATGCTCCAACGAATGCCTTCTCTCTCTCTCTCTCTCTGCAAAGGTGGTCAAGGTTGCACCACCCCCTACTGTCTCGATACTGTCTCGATACTGTCTCGGTGAATCTAGGGTTTCTGGTGCCAGAGAAGGGTTCTGAGCGATTTCCAAGATATGAGAGGTTCTGCCTCTCTGTTCTGAGATCCTTTCCAATCCATCCAGGGCCATGACACAGCAACTAAATTAACTAAATCATGCTCCTTAGGTCCTTTCTCATTCGAATGCTTCTGAGCTCTTTCGTTCTGTACTTGAGCCCAATTTCGGTGAAACTTGCTGCGCACCAGGCCACGTCTTGGACCTGATAAAAAAGGAAGTCCCCTGCCGCAAATGCCGAGCCTGCAAACCATCAGATAGAAAATTGAATTTAAAACAAATATGAGGATCCTTGGGACACATCGGCACATGTATGTGTATGTATATATATATATATGTGTGTGTGTATGTGTGTGTGATATAAATAAATATATATATATATATACACAATATATATCATTGTCTATAATTTTCGAAAATGAAGGGTTACCCAATTCAATGGTTTACTTTTCCAACATATGCCATTGTGCCAGTTTGTTGGTTCTTGTCATCTCCAGATTCTGGATGACAAGCAAAACCTGGCGGCAAATCAAAGAGCCCGGCTCTCCCGGCTTGACGTCAGAGCGACCACACTAGCCACTCCCCCGCCCTAGAGCTCGCAGCCAGCCATACTCCTGCATGCATAGCCCAGCCCATGCCTCATCACAGCTGGTCTTGAGGAACATTCATTGTGGCTGTTGAATCTGTAGGAACCAATTCAATAAGAATGGCAATAAGAATACCATAAAATCTCATGGGGGAAAAGCAGGTCTGACCAAGCCTGATGGCGTTGGGGGTCACGGTTCAAGAGCCCAGAATTCTTGGCGATTCCCTATGCAGGCCGGGCTGCTTGGGACAAACGCCGAACTCAACTGCAGCAAAATCTTGTTGTGTCAAACCGTTTCCCAACCGTCGTTCGCAATTGAAAACCAACACCAAATATCTCACTCATATGGAGGTGTCCTAAAAGGGGGGTACCCCTCTCTCTACCATTTTAGTATTACTTTCCATTATAAACCATCCATCTTAGGGTACCCCCATGACTATGGAGACCCCCATATTCCCTCATCATTTTGTCACCCAACGCCACCACCCCAAGCTCAAGATGCCATGGTCGCCGCAAAAGATACCACGTATGCCAGCCACCTGCCAGAAAAAAACAGCAGCATCACAATTGACCAAACCATAGAATTTCCCTCTGAATCCAAGGGGCACCCAGGTTTTTTCCCCCAGAAACCATGGCTTAATGGAGGATTTCCACATCAGACCATGGTTCCATGGGGAGTGTTTCACAGGGGGATGGGGATGGGATTATAAATCAAAACGACATGAATATTACAAGTCAGCCAATTGGATACCCATCCCCAACCAATTGATGAGATACCCATATTATATATATATATATCCAATTGATTGGTTGAATAGGTTGATGGGATTATAAATCAAAACTTTCCTTCCAATTGGATACCCAGCCGCCTGGACGGCCGGATCTTGATGGATGGTTGGGCAACTGCCGCCGTTTCCGGCGGAGGCACAGCCCGAGGCGAGGTTGGTCGTTCGGCCAGCGGGGCCAGGCTCACCTGGGAGTGACGTGTTCGCAGGCGATATGGATTTCCACTAATCATGACAGGTAGCATACAAAATGCCGCAACTCAGTGCATGCCGATGTCATCATTCCACCATCTCAGTTACAGTTGCAATAGATTCAATAGAATGCAATATTTTTAGTGATATCAAAGACGGTAAAACCATGCAAAACCAACATTCTATGCCTTGTTATAAATTCGACCTTGGGTCAAATTGCCCCAAGGGGTCAAATTTAGCGCCTGTTCCTGGCTGGCCATCGATGTGCTGGCAAGGGTTGTGGGAATGGCGGTTGTGCTTTCTTCTTGACCTTGGCTCCCAAACAATCTTAGGATCCCACAGCAGCATACAGCAGCGACAACCGGTACAGAGATAGTTTCAGGCGCACGCACACACTTGTACCCTACATGTATGCATATACGCCTGGGCGCACGAAAAAATCAGGTGCATGATCTTGCTGAGGCTACATACATTCGTGTGGTTTGGCCTTTATTAATATATTCAATTTATAGATCAAGAGCACCAACCACATCCAACAACCGCAAATTGATGAATTCCAAGAATGATCAGGCATTTCAGCGGGTCCCTTACCGCAGAATAGACATATCTTGACCCATTGCCACATGGGTTGAGGCCAAAAATTGGAACGTGTGTCTCGAAAGTATCAAATGATCAAATCAATCAATCAATCAATCAATCAACCAATCAATCAATCAATAAGTGGATTCAAATGTATGTATGTATGTATGTATGTATTATCTATCTATCTATCTATCTATCTATCTATCTATATGTATGTATATCAACAGTTAATCCAAGGTGGGATCAATAAGACACCATCCATTTTGGTCAAGAGCTGCCTAGGCATGGGCCGCATGGGGACCCCCACATTCCTGGCAGATCAAGCGCACGAAGCTCCCCTGCGGCAGGGTCTTCTCTTCCAACGCCAGGTCATGGGCCTGACATGGCAGCAAGATCGAAGTTTGCGGCACATATGTCATACATCATCGTCACATATACATCATGATACAAATTAATACACAGTGTATATATATATAATTATATATATATATACACTGTGTGTGTGTGTGGGTATACATCATCTTAACTCCATATCCATATACACACATGACACATGCCATGAAATTCTATATAGTACTAGTATGAGTAATTATATAGTTTGAGTAACTGTTACATAGTACAGTATCTCACAGGTGTGACGAGAATGGCAATATGCCCGGCCTCAGTTTCCCTACTGAAAAGTCCGTGAATCTGAGGTGCCGGGCACAGCCACCCTCCAACTTGAGCAAAGAAGGGCAGATTTTCTGATACCGATCCTCACTTTTTTGCAGCGTTTCATCATGTTCACACAAACTCGGTATAGTATATATATATATGTGTGTGTGTGTGATATATATATATATATATATCATATTATATATAATATATATATAGGGAAAATGCCCACAATATCCCACAAACTCGATGGTCAATTCATACAGCAGCCATCTCCAACCGAGGCGCCAGGATTTGACACTCATCTGGGCAAACAAGCCGCACCAGCGTGTGCGCTGGCAAGGTCGTGTCATCCACTGAGAGGTCATAATCCTCACCGAAGCACTAAACGCTACTCAGCTACTCAGAATAGATCAGAATAGCAGATTTCTAGCCCTCTCAGCACCATGTTTGGCATGTCTGAGGCACCCAACGCATGCACCATGCAATTTCACGAGTGTTGGGCAGGATGCTTTGTAGTTTGCCTCATTGGTATATCAAGTCATCAAGTCATGTCAGGGTTCGACAAAAAGCGCCAGACTGCTCCGATGAGTCAAGTTGCTATCTGACCAGGGTCACTCGTCTGATTGCTCTGGTTGCTCTGATTTGTCTGATTCATTTGGATGGTCTCATTGGTGCGATTGCTGGAGTTGGCAGCTACCTCAGCACAGATTGAAACCACTGACACCTGAATCACGGCAGTGGGGTCAAAATCATCCAGCAACGCACTTGATGGTACGAATCGATGTTGGGAAGTATATAACTGTACTTGCTTCATCTTGCTTCATCTTTTAACGATAGCCTTCAGCAAAAAACGCTTCACTCTTAGACGGTACATGTCTGATTCCAGACCTGAGGCTGATGCCGTGCCAGTGAATGCAGCTGGAACTACTTCACTCGCAGACTGAGATGCTTTCTCTGTGGCGTTGGGCGCTAGACCTGAACAGTTGATGAAAGTTCGGCCGAAGTCAGGAACAGCAGCAAAGCCTTCCCCACCATGATCATGTCAAAATTACAGTACCCTCTGGTAAACTAACATAACTATGGAAAATCAATGAAAATCACCATTTATAGTGGATTTTCCCATGAAAAATGGTGATTTTCCATAGCTATGTTAAATTACCTGAGGGTATATAATATGGCAAGAATGTTGGATTCTTCAGGTGTTGAAAGACTTTCAGACCAACCACTGGACTTCTAGGGCCACGGCCAGTTGCCATAGCTTCACTGGTACCTTTGGCTGCCGGCGCTGCCGGCGCTGCCGGCGCCGCCGGTGCTGCCGCCTGCTCGTTGGCCAGCTGGGAAAAAAGGAGCACGGCGATGCCCAGCAAAAGAACTCCAGCCACGATCATTGGAACTCGCTGTCTCCATGGCTGGGACGCCATCTGCACTGTTCGCCTTAACTGCAAACTGTGGAAATGTTGGAAGAAGCTAAGAGAACACTATCTGCAGCAGTAGGGCCATTCAATCCCATTCAATCCCATTCAATCCCATTCAATCCCATTCAATCCCATTCAATCCCATTCAATCCCATTCAATCCCATTCAATCCCAAACCCATTGCAGTCCAAACAGGAAAGGTTGCGGTTCAGTGACCCTTCCATGTACATTGGGGCCAGTTCATCTGCTTCCTTCTTGCCCTCTTCCATCTCCTTCATCTGCTCCAGCTTCGGCTCTCGCCAAACAGGCCCCGTTGGGGCTGCAGTGTTCAAGGAGCCCAGTTGGCTACTGATCATCTGATCCACCTGAGGAATCTGCATGGCATCATACCGATGAGGCTTTCAAATGCCATCAAAAAATCAAAAGTCGTGGATTTGTGAGCATCGATCATTAGTGTAGAAAGGTGCCATAGACACGTCTTTGTTCTGTTCTGCTAGCAGCTAGCGGCTAGCGACATGTCCACTTTAAAATGGGTTTTAAAATCTGTCTTCCGTGCAACAAATATCCATCCAGACATCCCGAATTTGGGCCAAGGGACCATGGCTGCCAAATGCGGCACCCGCTAACCGGCAGTCGAATGGCTTGGCTTGAAAACTTACCCAAAAAATAATGTCTAGTGATGTCTAGCGGAGTCTTTGCAGGGGCCCAGTCAGGATCCATCAATATCCATCAGCTATTGAAATCCGAACTGGAGTCCTTCTCAGCACCTTTCAATGCCTTGAACCGACCAGCGGTAAAGCCATGCCTAGATAGCTCCAAGGGGGCCAAATGAATGGATCCAATACTATACCGGCTATATATACTGCTATACCCTTGCTTTCCAGGGAAGGATTTTTTAGGCGTGTGGATTCCACGCGTGGCTGCAGCGATGAGGCTCCGACCCAACGCTCTCAGCTCCAAACTGAGTGCAACAAATGCAGTTCTGCTTGGGATTCCCCTATTGGGTTATTATAATCCCGGGTTTTGAACACTGCTCATGCCTGCTATGTGCGATGTCCCACAAGAGAATGTCCTCAGCCCTGCTGCATCACTCAAAACCATCCCACTTCCAGAATCCATCCGGCCTTGCCAGTGCGAGGACCTGGAATGACAGCATATCTGCAACCAAATCCTTCAACTTTGACGCTTCAAAAATGCTCAAACAATCCCAAAAACTTTCGCACTTTGATCTGATCCTACCCAGAATATTCAAAATACCCAACGCCCTCAGGACTTGACGCACTGCAACAAGAAAAACGATACACAAGACTTTAACCGCAGATCACCAGAGGTTGGTCCCTTGGGGGCAAACCTCCCCAAAGTGGTCAGCGCAATCAAGCCCTGCTGACTTTGGCCAGGGATTTTTGGGGACCAGGCACACCGCAGTTGCGGAATTGAAGCATCACCATGATCACTATCATCACTATCTGCATCTTTTGCATTTCAAAAAAATATTAAGTGATACCAACCTGAATATGAAAACCATGCAAACCTGCCAGAAGATGCCAGAAGTCCACGGTTTTAACGAAGAGAGGTAGCGGGCCCGTCTTCAGAGGTTCAGCTCCATGAGTTTCTCATTTGTAGCGACCCTTATCGACCCTTACAACTGGATGGTGGCAGCACAACATCCACAGCGTGGTCCGGGCAGTGGCGCCACATCTTGCCAGCAGTCGCACGGCCGTTCCAGCCGCTCCAGCCGTTCCACCTTAGAGGTGCAGCGGCCACCGAAGGACATGCCGCCCATGACGTACAGCTCCCCGGCCACGGCTGCGGAGGCGCAGTCCCTGCGGATGATGGCCATATCCAGCAGCACCTCCCAGTGCCCCACAGCTGGCTCGAAGCGCTCAGCATTCGACAGCGTAGTCCAGCCGTTGGCCACGCCCCCAATGACCACCACCGCACCCGCAACGGCGGAGGCAGCACATTCACTGCGGGCGAAACGAAGATTCGGCAGCTTTGCCCATGTGCTTTGACATGCACCAATCAATGGCAGGGCCTCGGCTGATACCAAGCATCTGTAACCACTATCCATGCCACCCAGCAGGAAAATTTGCCTCTGAAAGGCGACTGCAGCATGTTTGCCTCGCGGAAAGGATAAGGATTGTACAGGCATCCATCCGTGATGCTCAAGGGTCTGGCAATCTATGCGTTCCACCGAGTCCAGTGCCTCTAGGCCGTCAAAGCCTCCCATGACAAACAAGCTTTCTCCCAAACACACTGCTGCAGCACTGTGCCTTGCAGCCCTCAATGCTGGCATCTTTACCCACTGGCAGCTGCTGAAATCAAAGGACTCCACCGAATTCAAGGTGCAATCCATAGAATCCCGACCACCCAGTACAAATACCACCCCTCGACATGCCGCAGCTGTGCTATGGCTCCGAGGTACTTGTGGACCAGGCATGGTTTCCCAGGCTTCTCCTCCAGGATCAAACAGCTCCGCCGTTTTCAGCGGCTCATGGGGTCCATGGCCCCGACCAAAATGGCCACCAATCACCAGCACCCTGCGGGGCAACAGCTGCTGGATCTCCTGCACCGCGGGGCCCAACAGCTCCAGGCCGTAGCGACAGGAGGTCGTGCAGCGCCGCGCAGCCCAGGTCCCAGCCAAATGGAAGATTTTGGGCAGTAAGCCAGGAAGGGTCAGAACATCCCAAACGCTCATGGCACATGGCAATGACCCGATATGACCCGATATGCCAAAGCTTTGACTCCAAAGATCCTGGAACCGCTTACGAAATTGCTTGCAAGCTGGACTTGTTCATGTTTCTTGCCGCAAGTTCCATGCACACTCACATGTGCACATGTATAAGTATGCATGTGGAACCAAGCCAGCTACTGCAATGTTCTTGAGAAACGGTGGCTGCATGGAAGCATGGGAAAGACAGAGTGACCACGTGGCAAACATCAAAACATTCACTTCTAAACCATCTAAACCACACTAACCATCATTAACAATCGTTGACTATCACTAACCATCATTAACCATCATTGGTTAACGATGATAATCATGGCTCAATGACAACCATCATCGGAACCTCTCCCTGCGACTCAGCCCCTGACTTCCAATATTGTCCAGGCCTTATCACATGTGACGAATCAGGCTGCGTCATCCTGGATGTGCATTCCACCTAGTTAAGGCTTTTATTTCTCTAGACAGACGTACCCCATCTGATCGGATATATATATATAATCATTATTATAGATAATTCTATAGTTTCCAGCTTCTGGGCCCCTCCTTAAACCATCTTACCCCCCCATCCCCACTTAGCTTGATGGCAATGGCTTACTGAGATCCAAACTCCGAAATCTCTGGACCTTCAGTGAGGATCCGCCACCACTCTGCCCAGTATCACCTGTGCCACCTGAGCATAGAAAGCAATGGATCTGGCGCTTGAGGTTTCTTATGGTTTCTTCCAGGCAAACGGTCAATTTGTATCATTTTTTTCAACTGAGGTCCTGAACATTCCTGAACAGCCCCAATTTTTGGGATGGCGTCACGGGGGTTCATTCTGAAACTGACCGAAAACACGACGCATAAATCATCACTGTTCCACGTGTGCCCTTTTGGAGCCAAACCTGAATATGGATATGGGTCACAACCAATAAGTATGCCTGTATGCTAAACTATGTCTGGCAATAAACGTCCATATCTATCAAAAATACCAAACAGAAATCGCTGTTTAATGTTCACTTAGGCCCTAAGACTTAGGCCTTTTGATCCATAAAAACAAAACATTTGAAAACATCGCATCGGTTAACCATTCGAAACCAAGCGACGTCGGGGTGAATCTGGAAGTTCAGATGGCATCACCAGCCGCTCTGAAGCCCGTCGACTCTCCAAGGAGACTGCGGGGCGAGTCTGAAGGAAGCTATGAAATACAAGTAGCCTGCATCACCCATATAGATATGTATATATGTATGCACAGCGTATTATTATACATATATACATATATATAATAAAGAAATATATATATATATATATGTATGTTTATATGTGTAAGATAAGTATATGTCTATATCTATGTGTATGTCTATGTGTGCTGCATATGTCTATGCATATGTATATGTCTATGTATATTTATACATGTCTATGTCTGTGTCTACGTGTGTAAGTATCTGTATGTATGTATACACATATATATGATTATGTATATATATATGTGTGTAATGCGTGCGTGCGTGCGTGCGTGTGTGTGTGTAAACATGATACATCCATAAAATCCATATCCGTGATCTGGCTTCATCTGGTGCCATCGGATTCATCACGCGGAAACAAGTTACCCGCCCTGTCGGCCCCGGCGCCCATGGCTGAGATGCCCTACGTTGATTCTTTGGGTCGAGATAGTTCTGCGTCGATTTGGAACGGTGCTTCAGTTTGGGACCTGGCCAGTGTCACTGCCACGCTGATATACGCTGATGATCAATATACATATGACCATCCTACATTTCAAGATAGTTCATAGATGTTCAAGCCGCAAAGACAGTGGTTGATTGATTATCCCAGATTACCTGGTGAAGATGAAGAACATCAAACTCGAATGAATTCGAATGGATGTTTGAGGATAATTCGAACTCATATTCTTTCCATATCTTGAGATCGAAGCCCAGCACCGGTTCCCACGGATCGCACCTGACGGCATCTCATTCTTCCGTTCCTGGCCGATCGGATCCCCCAAAAAAAATGGCTGATGTTTCATGGGTTTTGACATGTTTTGACCATTCAGATCATGGGGGGTTTCTATCATGTTTATTCATTTTTCCCGTCAACCTAATGGTTTACCAATCCAATGAATGTTTCCTAAGGTCATGATTCCTAAGGTATCCTAAGGTCATGATCCAATCATCCAATCCATTCCCCACCGACCGTCCTGCTTCTCGAGCCTCGTGCCCGACATGGGCTGAGCTGGGTAAAGTCCAATCCCATCCCCATATGAAATACCCCCCATATGGGCCCCCAAAATGAATAGATCCAATATGATCCAAGACCAAAGCGGCAGCTTCTGGAGGGTATTCAAAAATCGTGATGTGGGGAATGGCTATAAATGATACTGCATCCCTGACATTTCACTCTCTCCATGGCCTTGCGACAAAGTTTGCCCTCTGCCGTCTTTTTCTTAATGCCGAAGTCGGCCAAAGTAAACCATCCTTCAACACTTAAGAAGCACAAATGTTCACCAAAATTGAGTACATTCACCAAGTCCATCCAGTGGTCTGTAGTTAAATATAGTTAAATGTTCATAATGTTCCATCGAAATTGCCATAAATTGATATACGTTGGGGCTAAGTCATGTTACAGTCTCCCATTTCTGGACAGACCCCATCGCCCCATCGAATCCCAAACTCACCCAGCCATCTCCAAGCAACGAGTCTTGCTGGTTCTGCGGCACCACCTTGGATATTTTTTATGGGTCACTGGAGGATAATCATCCTAATTGTTGGGGAAGTGAGACATGTATAGAAATGTTTGAAAGATTTTGAAACCACCAAGTTTGATCCAATAGTTGAAACATGTTGAAACCGTCCCACCAGAAACTGCCATGAAACTCCAATTTAAAGATCTTCTTGGGGCAACACAGTTTTTCTCAGGTTCCAGCCGGAGAGAAGTCTGTTTTAGGCTTCTCTTGTGAAACTTTGCCGCCTGGGTTTTGAACATGTCCCTCCGTAACTGCCTGCGACGGATCAGTTGGATGGTCGGAAAATTGTGGCAAAGAGCAACAAAAAACAACTTGTGGTGCCTGTGCGGCACCTCTCTTTTGGGATGCTAATCAAACTTTGAACCTACCCTGGTGTGGAGTTGAAATGTTTATTTTGGGAGTATTCTGGGGTGCCCCCATCTTTGGACAAAACCCGCATTCATTCAAGGGGAAAATCTTACCCCGAAACGACGTAGTCATACCGCCTCAAATATGGCGGCCAACCATCAATTTTCCCAACCCCAAGTCTGACCTTAGTTATAAATTGAACCCCGTTCTTTTTCCTACATGTTCAATCATGATACAATCATGCTACATCCAAAAGTTTGTCGCTTCAATCCCCAGTGGACAGGCCTTCTTTTTGCCAGCTGGAAGCCTGTCCACCAGCAAGACCTGCAGGAGGATTGGTAGGTTTGCACCCAACTGGAAAATATAGGTCAAGTTGGATCAACATCCCAACTGGGATATGTATGTATGTATGTATGTATGTCTGTCTGTCTGTCTGTCTGTCTGTCTGTCTGTCTGTCTGTCTGTCTGTCTGTATGTATGTATGTATGTATGTATGTTATGTATGTTATGTATGTTATGTATGTTATGTATGTTATGTATGTTATGTATGTTATGTATGTTATGTATGTTATGTATGTTATGTATGTTATGTA
>Ga0126342_10009832_pt1 | contig 17124 bp, 15 predicted proteins | sample Cyp1metagenome_FD_92528 | JGI IMG/M metagenome (GOLD analysis project Ga0126342, IMG submission 92528) | Coral microbial communities from Lord Howe Island, Old Settlement Bay, Australia - Cyphastrea 1 metagenome | ecosystem: Host-associated > Invertebrates > Cnidaria > Coral ... | reverse complement strand
TGTGAAGGGTGCAGTGTGAAGTGTGGGGCGTGAAGAGTGCAGTGTGAAGTGTGGAGTGTTAAGTGTGAAGTGTGGACTGTGAAGTGTGGAGTGTGAAGTGTGAAGTGTGGACTGTGAAGTGTGGAGTGTGAAGTGTGAAGTGTGGACTGTGAAGTGTGAAGTGTGGAGTGCGAAGTGTGAAGCGTGGACTGTGAAGTGTGAAGTGTGGAGTGCGAAGTGTGAAGTGTGGACTGTGAAGTGTGAAGTGTGGAGTGCGAAGTGTGAAGTGTGGAGTTTGCAGTGGGAAGCGTGCAGTGTGAAGTGTGGAGTGTGAAGTGTGGAGTGTGAAGTGTGAAGTGTGGAGTGTGCAGTGCGCAGAGTGCAGTGTGAAGAGTGCAGTGTGCAGTGTGACGTGTGAAGACTGTCAAGTGTGAAGTGTGACGTGGAGCTTCAAATGTGACATGTGAAGCAGGACACCAGTTTCGCAGAGTGCACGCACGCACGGGCTTGGCTGGCGCACGGCGCATGCAAGTTCTATAGATGAGAAAGGTCTTTTCTATATATCTTTAAGGCAACTTCCGCCCCGCCTCGTGCGGGTACTACTGGTATAGTATAATTAGGCCCTGTACATAGAGGTTTATAGCTGGGAACGTATTCTATAAATGGATGATTTTCCAACAAGCCATGTTTGATTACCGGAGGGTACCCTTCATTTGCTTCATCAAAGTAAATAGATCCAATACTTGCATGTTATTAAATTTGCTTGGGAACGGGGGATTGCTTTGCCAAAGCATCAGCATGGAGCTAACATGGTCTGCAGATGCAGGTGGTATGGAGACAACGCATCAATCCATGCCGTCTATATCTACATGTGTATGTGTATGCTATACATATATCTATATAATATGTATCTATAATATGCTATACATTAATTCTATATGTATCTATCTATATATGTATATACACTGTATCTATATATATATATATAATATGGAGTATGTATATGTGCGTGTGCGCGTATGTATTTTTTTAGATGGTTTCCATGGTCAGTTCTTCCATCGTGCAGCTGCTCTTCCGCTGACTCCGCTGACTCCGCTGACTCGAGACAAAAAAAGGACGCGGCATGTCGCGGCAAGCGGAGGAGATGCCTGGGGCAAATCAAACCTAGCAATGGACAATTCATATTCGGGGGTAAATTATAACTGGGAATTATACCAGCAATATATGGGAATAAATGAGAATATATAGCTAATCATGGGATAATAGATGATAATAGATGATAATAGATGATCATCTGGGTAAATTATAACCACCTCACTGTTCTCCCGAACCCTGGAATCATGGTTAATATATGGGAAATCATCCCCAAATGGCCGCAAGATTCAGGTTGGTGAAATATTATAATTTACCCAGATTCATGGAAAATGTCCATAGATATTCAATATTTGGTAGATGATGTGCATGATGGTCCTCTTCGGAATTTCCCATGTCCAGGTTTGCGGGTGGGTTCGAGGAGGCTTCGTGAATGGGAGGGAAGATCAGAGGTATCGGAATCCCAATTGCGATGTGGTTACTAGGTTTCTTTAAAGATGTAGGAAGGACATGTAATTATTCAAGAACTATTTCGCACACAATTCATACTCACACAATATATATATATGTATGTATACATGTGTGTGTGCTGATGATGATATGTATTATATATATATCGATTATATTTGGGTTTAACATGCAACTCATCCATAGAGGCAAACCATCCTGATACAAAACCAAACACAATCACAAGAATATGTGGAAGATTTGAGGCCACGACCTACTCCCTACTCCTGGTAGCTGAATGTCTTCAATCCCATAGTAATAGGTGGGGCAGGGGTGAAAGTTCCAGCCCCGAAGAACGGTTTTTGAGCAGTACCCTCTGGTAATCACATATGATTTTCCGGAAAATCTCCCATTTAAGTGCCCAACCGGGAATTTCCCAGCTACACTCTGGTTATCCAACATAGCCATGGAAAATGGCCCATTTATAGATGATTTTCCCAGCTAGAAACTTCCATTTATAAGGGATTTTCCATGGCTATGTTAGTCATAACCAGATGGTAATTCCATGTTTCAATCAATCACGATGAAATTTCGACACCATTTCGCCCCCATGAAATCAGCGCTAAGTTGCTAAGGCCACATCTCAAGCGGGGGAGCGCAAGGGATGGGGGACCCTGCAGATTGGAACCCTGATGAAAACTATGGTAAACTATGGTAAACTATGGTAAATCTATGGTAAATCTATGGTAACCTATTATCAAATCTTTGACCTCTGGTAAACTATGGTAAACTATGGTAAATCTATGGTAAACTATTATCAAATCTTTGACCTCTGGTAAGCTATGGTAAACTATGGTAAATCTATGGTAAACTATTATCAAATCTTTGACCTCTGGTAAACTATGGTAAACTATGTTAAATCTATGGTAAACTATTATCAAATCTTTGACCTTTGGTAAACTATGGTAAACTAACAGTTTGCGAACTGGAAAGATCCACCATCTTTTTCATAGGTAAATCAACGAACTAAATGTGATGTGTTCAATACTGCTATTTTAAATTACCAGAGGGTATATGATGAATATGCAACGACAATATAAAGGCAATTGTGAAGTGTGAAGGATAGCGAATCGTGTATGATCAAGCACAGTCCTGAAAGCAGCCAGCTAGCGAGACGAACAGGATCAAAGTATTTTTCAAGACTGATCTTGATTTCCTAACATGACTAGCAACTGCAGGCAAGTGAGGGCTTCCGACGTGCATTATTTCTTGGGCACATTCAAGTTCCACATGCGGCCACATCACAATGCACCATTGGTTGGACCAGAACATACAAGCCATAACAGCTCAGCTTATCTCCCAGGCTCTCATCATGGAACATTTTACAACAACTCCTCTATACTTGATTCTTAAAAAGGCTCCCTCGGATCAATCTCTATCAACTATCCTGCTGTTCTTACACATCTCCAGTTTCCACGGTCCATTGTAAGAATTTATTTTAGTAGCTCGTGAACAGGTCGAGGTTGCTCCAAATTTTGGACTGCCAAAAGCCTGGAGAAAGCATGTATATTATTGTTGATTAGTCAAGCTGCCCAACCTTGACTAGATACCTCCATTTTTGTGTGGGAAAAAAATGCCGACAAGCTTTTTGGTTGGCTACATCTGCATACAGATATTTCTCTATTTCTCTACGCATATGTTTGGTGGTTTCAAATCTGCTCATTTCCCTTCCAAACAGATGGGGCCCTTTCCCCCCAAGATCTTTTTTCAGGGGGTTGAAACATCAACCACCAACCTATGCAGTGTTAAAGATTCATACCTCCCGATGCGAAGACAGGATTATATAATATGGATTGACGTTTAGAGCACCATTTTATGGTTTGAAACCCACCAACCATGTCCAAACTTGCACAGTTTTACCCCCAAGAGAGACGTTTAATCTAGCACTGTTTTACGTTTTCATTTTACCAACTGCTGCATCTTTCCTGATATCATAGTGGTTTTTATCCCTGCACTCAAAGGAAACATGTTTTTTCCCCAAGTAATTTTTGGGGTTACTGCCCGTCAACGCAATAATGATTTTTAACAGGTACCCTCTGGTAAACTGGAAAATTGCCATTTATAGTTGATATACCCATTAAAAATGGTGATTTTCCATAGTTATGTTAATTTACCAAACCCAACAATATATCATCCCAAAAACAATTCCTCAGTCAAGCTAGGTTTACTGCCCAATAGCCCGATTTTCTCGCCGAATCACCCAATAATAATCCTCCAATGATTCCCTATGAACATATATTCCACTGATAATGCATGACAATGCCATTAAAGTCAACCCAGTAATCCCCATAAACATTCTTTCGAAAAGGTGATAAATTCAGTGGGTCAAGCACCACTCTGCGGTACTTCCAAGGTTTGGGTGGATGCCGTGACCCTCCAAGATGCTTTGAGCAGCGCTTGGCAGGTGGGGAGGATTCTGAACGTGGGAAAGATGGGAGTGCGCCAACCAAATGGCTTTCCGGCGAGTTTGATGTTTTTTGATCGAAGAAGTTTTGACCAAATGGCTTAAATGGCTTTGAATCACGATTTTTTGGTGGATGCTTTGTGGATTTTTGACCAGGAATGACATGGAATAGCTGAATAGCTTTTCAACGTGTCCAGTTCTTGGATCTGAGCCTGGATTCACATGGTAAACTGATACGGTAACCCGATGCCCCAAGAAAGCCAAGCTTCAATGCTAGCATTGGATGGAAAGAAAGAAAAAAACACACACACACACAAATAAAAACATCCAACGCATTTCATCCAATGTTTGAAGCTTCTTTTAATTTCAATGATTCCTTTTTGGACATCGAAACCACTAAAATTTTCACCAGAACCACTTAAATTCAGCAGCACCAGGTGCTGCTGGCCGTGACTGGGGTAGTCTTTTTGGTGGGTCTTTTCTACGTGTTGGACCTGGAACTGGTCCTGGCCCTGCTCGGGAGCCCTGCGGGAAAAAACCTTGAGGGAGCCAAGGGAGAAGGCAGCGGGCGGTGTTGAGAGTTGTGGACATGTCCCGCGTGTATACGTGTATATAACGTATATATATATATATATATATGTATTTTTTATAGTGTGTATATATATATAATTATATATATACATATGTGTGTGTATAACTCTATATATCTATAATTACGCATATTGGAGGGCGCAGACAAAATACACATATGATCGTTAAGTAGTGTTATTATCAATTGAAGGTTGTTTTCTGGGCTTTAACTGGGCTCTGTTTTCCCAACCAAAAGACCGCAGCCCCACATGTGCGCAACAAAGATGAATAGACATGAACTAATTTGCAAAACACAGAAAATGGTGAAGATTGCACGTTTCATCTGCCGCCTGTGAGGTTGTTGGTTGCCTTCTGCGTGTGTTCGGTGATTGTGTTCTTCTTTTTCTGCCTGTGTGGGTCAAGCCTGGCCTGTTTTCAAACGGCCAGGACTAGAGAGACGGCCGTTTTCCTCCAGAAAACCTGGTTGAGCATTGAAGTTGTTCATTTTAGTGGCGCATAGGGTGGTTACCTGACTGATGAGGGTAGCTAAAAAGGACTTAGACATTGTCATTGCATCGATGAAAAGCACGACCCCGTGCAGCAGTTCCTGGCTGCAGATGCCTGGAACAAATGTGGCCTCATGAAATGGCTTGCCGCTCCTGAAGCACCACTTGAATCTCTAGGATCACAACACAAATCTTACAGTAAATCCGTAGAAACCCCATTCTAACTTGATATGACTTGTAACTGTGCCAACAAACTGGACGATGCAGCCCAACTTACTTACATGTATTTGGGGAGAATGATAGTTGAGAAAGCATGGAGTTGATATCCATGTTGAAGATCAACCAGATCCATATATATATATTATGTCAATGTGTATATATATATATATCTTTATATATATATCTTTATATATAATATATATATATGTACATATATATATAATATGTATATTATGCATGACATAGTTATAATGCACTACAGTATTTAAAATTTATATTTGGTATATAGAATGTACCATTCATAATGCAGTATATACATTATATAGTAGATATTAACAATATACAACATATATTTGTGCAACATATAGTCATACATATATATACATTTATACTAATAGATATATATATATATACAACATGTATACAACATATATATATAGAAGTTATAACATATACTGTATGTTTCAGGTGACGCATTTCCAGCCGAAGTCCGTCCCTTGGACTTCCGCCAGGTGGTCCTTTGGACCTTGGGAGCTGACGATTCTGACGGTCTTCCTCAGCTATTCCATCGAACCCGCCTTTCACATCGGTCCCTTGGCGGCGATTTTTTTGATGCGAATGATGTGTTGGAAGTTGTGATGGGAAGAAAAGCAAACATATACTATAGCTGGATGGTTAACGATGGGTTTTTCTAACATAGATGATGGGATTTTCCATTATAAACCCCATGTTATAAAATGTTTATTTCATGGAAAATCCTATGAATCAATGGAGAGTCTCGGGAGAATGATGGGATCCCAAAAGGGGCCAACAAATCTGCCCCTTTTTTGGCATCGCCGAGGTCACGACTTCATCAACCCTGGACTGCCAGAAGCTTTGCGGGCTGAGAAGCCATTGGCACCAGGCGAAAAGGGTGGATCCATGGGGCTTCCAGGTGATATCAGGTGATGTTTCTGCAGAAAAATGACATGGAAGCCAGGTGATGTTTCTGCAGATATTTGACCGTCCGTTGAATAAAAAAGCGTATCAAGTTTTTTGAGACTGACTGGAGGTTCCAATGTTTGGAGCAAATCTTGATTACAAAGGGCGAATACAAAGAGAAGCGCTGAAGATCACATTTTGGTTGACTGGATGATCCAAACTGATCCAGGAATTGACATTTTTTCAGGGGGTTGAAGCCACAAACTTGCTGTTTAACTCCTTCTAAAATTCAAATTGATAAAAAAACAGCAAAAAAAACTCTGTTATAATTACTACATTTTACTTCCCTTACGGGTGACTCTTTAATCTCACAAATCATTGGATTTATCATATAATTGCCCCTAGTAAAATTGCAATTTAGGATCATCTAACGGGGCATACATACTCCATTTTCAGACCCAAAATCACCCAAATATGGCAATCCTTATGCTGGTTTGCAATCGTTGTTGTCATTTAAAATCCTAATCCTAGATGCGAACCGGCGTGAACCCGGGCCGTTTAGTACTGGATTTGTTTATTTTGAAGGCCCGGACATGGAGGTACTTAATATTGTTATATAAATATATATATATATATACATAAGTCATATATTATTCAATTGTCAATATAATATAATATTGGCGCATATGTTAAGCCTCCAGTTTAAAATGTTGGTGGTCAACGCCCTCCCACAATGTGTGCCATGCGACCCCCTGGCCTCGCACAGATCTTCTTTCGGTGGCGGATGCGGTCGATGCGCCGGCGTTCGATGGAGATGGTACAGGCTGCCGTTTGGACAGTGGGATTTGCTGTTTATATATGTATATGATTGTATATGCATATGTACTGTATAATTTGTATATAGTAAGAATACGTAATAATATATATATAATATAGAATATATATATATAATAATATATATATAATATATATATATATATATAATATATCTGGGTAAATTTCATCACGACCGAACCCTGTTCTCCCTATAATCTATAACCATAGGTACGACCAGGGGAATCATCCCCATAGCTGGCCGCAAGATTCAGGTTAGTGACATATGATAATTTACCCAGATCTGATGCCGATTTTATGGACTTTGATGGATTTTTTTATGGGTTTCTTATGGTTTCTGAATGGTAAGCTTAATGGTGATTTTATGGATTTGGCTGGTATTGGGTGGGATTTCATTGATAGGCTTTTATGGAGATCTACAGTGCTGGAGAATTAATGGATTGGATTTGCTACATACATATAATATATCATATATATATCATATATATATATATATCATATATATATAATACATATACATATATATATATATATAAATATGTACATACACAGTTAGCTCCATTGGTGGTATGAATGGTGAACATTTCCATTGTTTGGGATCTTAGGAGGGCTTGGGATTTGATGGCCGTATAGTTTGAGTAAACAAAATAGTGGCCTCTCTGGCCGGCCCCGCCATGGTGCGCGGTTGCGGGGCGACGGCCGTTTGGGTCAAGGTAAAACGCCTTTGAGAGAGCTTTGGGCATGATTGTAACCTGCTCAGATGGGTAATGATGGGTATATCATTGCGGATATGAACCATCTAATCATGAATGAAAAAAATGAGTTTGTTTGAACGGCAACAATGAGTTTGAACATTGGCGATTTCAAGTTTTGCCAGTGATATTTAACACCGAAACATACCGAAACTGGGTGATTCCAAACGAACGCGGGGGATATTCGCCAAAGCATAAGCTGTGTGAGTATGGGTTTAGTCATTAGGCACTAATGATTCAATACAAAAATTGCATGAAATGATCAAACTCTGCCCAAGAACCCTGATGTGGCTGTGAGCCATAGCCCCCTCCCCCTAGTATCAAATACCTTGCAGAACCTCGGGTCTAATCTTGGATTTAATCATTTCGGTGGCCCAATTGGGTGTATTTAACATTGGGGGAAAGGAACTATCCAAATTTGTGATTTTTTACTCAGCAGGATTCAAAATTCAACTTTTCAGCACGAGTTTCTGCAGTTTTGGTCCCATGGTTTCCATTTCTGATTCCATAGTACCACAATGAGTGGGACATCACCACAAACATGAGCATTTCGCGGGATGTAGACGGCCTGTGTCGTGAGGTGGCCAACTGGCTTCTTTTTTTGCGCGAGGGAGTGGAACATGAAGATATGTTTTCCAACATGTTCCAACCTAAAACTGAAGAATTGACAAAAATGGTAGTTTGAGTAATCTAACATTTTCCAACATTTTCTTTGACCCCTGGGAATCTAAGAATCCACGGTCCAGTGAGTTCCAGGTGACGACGGAAGCCCGTCCCTGGGCGGGACGATCTGGGATCCAGAAATATCAAACATGGCGTGCTGGAAAGTCATCCAGTTAGTTCAATGATTTTTCCAGCTACCCTCTGGTGAACTAACATAGCAATGGAAAATCACCATTTTTAATGGGAAAATCCACTATTTCTATGGCCATTTTCAATTGCTATGTTAGTTCACCAGAGGGTATAAACTTGTATGTTTAGTGGATTTCCCATTGCCAGGTTTGATTGCCGGTTGGTATTTGATGATAGAACATGGATGAACATGGACAATTGAACCATTCCCAAAGTGTAGATTCACCCGAACAACAAGGTCATTTTCCGGACAGTTATGTTAGATTTGCCAAGGATATTTACTGACGTTGCTGGACGGTGATATGTCCATTTCTAGGGAGCCATCACTAAATAGTGCTGACTGAAATAGTGCTGGACATTAGCATTTTCTCACCAAATGGGTCATACACATCCCCACCACCAGGCCAAGCAGTGTTTGCGGAAATTCTTTTGGGGTGCTGCCACTTCTTTTTGGGACATATATACATCCTGGTCCTGGACCCCAACATTGTTGCTGGAACTGTTGATTCTGTGCCTCAACGGTGTGCCATTGGCCTATCCTCTTGCATAGCCTCCTCACAAGGGTGGTGTGATAGTGGGGACCAGGTTCAGGCAGTTGATGGACCCAGTCCCAGCTCAATCCCACTGTTGCAGCCGAAGCTTTGGGCCTGTTGGGGCAAACCCTCTGAGAAGCCCCGGCAAAAAAATGGTATAGAATGTGGGCACGTGTGTGCATATGCATTTAATATGTATATATATATAAATAAATAAATAGAGGGGGAGAGGGAGAGAGAGAGAGAGTGTATCACCAGTGTGTGTTGGTTGGCAGAGGTACCTAAACCCCCCCAAAAAAGGGATGGTTCTGTCTCCATTGGGTTAAAATCCACATGTGCATCTCAGGCCTCAGGTTCAGGCGGGGACTTGGGCGTCGGCGCCGTGCTTGGCAATGCTTGAAGAATATGCGGGACATGTTTTTCCGGATGAAGTAGACCATAGATGTCCTTTTCCCATTGGTTGGTTGGTTGTATACCAAACCGGCCCCTCTATTTTTACCAAAAGGACATTGTTGAATTATATGTAGACATATTAAACCCATGGACATGTTCTTTTTGCTGATTTTCCAGCATTTCTTTTCCTAAATATCCTGTTTCAATATCGCCCAACTCAACCATTGTTGGTAATCATCTCTAGTCCTGTGGACAGCCACTGGATTGGACGATGCCTTCTTGAAAAGGGGGCACTTTAGCGGTTTTATGTCAAACTGGGGAGTATCCAAATATCAATGGATGGTGGATAAACGAAAAAAGAGAGATGAGAAGTCGATGGGGCTTAACAGAAGGTACCCTGTATTTGGCTGCTTGCCATGAATTTTTGGAGGTTGTAGAATTGAGCCACAACCTCCATGTTTTTGTTCTTTCCAATTTCACACGGTCATGTATTTGCAAGTTATCCCACATCCCAGTGATATCAGCAAAGGTGATCGACAACCCTTCCAACCGCCAGCCAAATAATGTCAGTTTGAAAGTTAACTTCCAAACTGGCATTATCTGGCTGACGGTTTCACACATTCCTTATTTTGATTAATTATTCCAGATATTCATACTATTCATGTTCTTCAGAAGGGTAAACCACCAACCAGCTGAGTGTGTAGTTGACGAGCTTCTTATATCCCAATCGTGTCCCAATTTTGGTTTGAACAAACACCAATTGCACCCATTAAAATATGCAGCCCCCATTCAAAGTCCATGAAAACTTCATTGAATCCCATTGAATCCCCATAAAAACCGTATAGAATCCCAGTAAACACCACTAAATCCCCATCAAATCCTGTGTTTGAAATGGACCTGGCCTCAGACATTGCAGAAAAATGCTCGCCAGGCACCGCGACATGATGGGCTCTCGCAGGCGCCACCCCTCCGAAGAAAAACAAGAATGGAATACATGTTTATTTATTTATTAGTGTATCTATGTATGTATGTATTTATTTATGTATTTATGTATTTATTTATGTATTTATTTATGTATTTATGTATGTGTATATTTGAAGATTTTTTGAATAAAAAAAACGCTTAATTTAATGGACTTGTTTGTTGATTGTAAATGTTAGTATCATTGGTGGTCAATACCCTTCAGTGTCATCAAACATGGCAGGCTGGTGGGACATCCCCGAAATAGCCTGGACGTTTAGTGATGGGAAAAACATCGAACTAAATGGGAAAAAAATCAGCTAACTATATTTGATTACTGGAGCGTAATAGTAACTAATCCCACTGATATAGTCGGGATTTTATATTCTATCTCTGGGTGTCACTATATAGGTTTACGGTATACTGGTATTGGTATGCTTATCTAATTTCGGGTTGTCTAATGTGGGAGCTCACATGTTTTTTCTTGTTGTGAGTTGCTACTGTATAGGTTGGTTAAATCCAATTGTTTACTTTGCATTTTTATTCTTCACCCTTCTTGGTTGGCTCACAAAATATTTGACTCAGCTCCCATATGCGATTGGCAAAATGTTTACTTGATTGGTTTGCCCTCCAGCCACTGTAGACAAATATTCAGAAACAAAATCCGAATCCACCTTTTGTAGATGTTGATTTATTCTGCTTGGATGTGCATCCCAACAACACTATTGATAGTCACTATTGTTTTCCCCAGTCTTATTGGTATATCCCCATGAATTCCAGCTGTCTTTCGGTGAATATTAATCAGGAGGGTTACCCAAAATAGTGACAACAATTATCAACAATTCCTAGTAGAATTAGTACGGTGCATGTTTACACTGGTGCTTTATTATAGCAACCAAAAAACAAGAAAAATAGGTTTGTTCCTATGATCATCCCCTCATAATTTCTAGGTTCCATTAGTTCTATATCCTTGGCGGGATGCTATGGTTAACATCCCCAATGAACCCATATTTTTTGTTGGTCAAAAGCTATTTCTCATGGCTAAGCCGCATCTTCTACTGTTTTGCAGTTTTGACTGGTTTTATCCCAGTACATTTTCTATATATGTATATAGTATAATAATAACAATAACAATAATAATAATATCTCTCTTTCTCCCATACCTTTTGTTGGTTATACCTTTGTTATAACCCCAGTATTCCCAATATCATTACCATATCTATGGTCATCATGATATGCTAATCTACTTGGAGGTGCAGTTGGGGTGAAAATAATGGGTACAACTATAACTATCCGATTTTGACGCCTATAAGTTGGGATATGCATATATCATAGAAGTATAGTAACAGACACACAACTACTTTTACAACGTGGAGTTGTGACCCCAAGTATGCCCTCCTCTAGTTCAACATTGTAATGGAAAATCCCTCAACTTATAGGGGATTTCCCATAGCCACATTTGATTACTGGAGGCTGGAGGCGGCTTTTTTGTTCTAGCCGCCAACATGACTGGCCAATGCTTTTACAAAGGCCAGCGAGGTGAACCCCAAGGCCAAGGACACCCCAGAGGCGCGTCGTCTTTTCTGCGATCCGGTCCTTTTTTCTGGGTGGATTAGTTTTTGGGAAACTTTAGGGGGAACAGACTGGCGAAAAAAGGCAAAGTATGGTACTTTACATCCACTGTAAATCAAGGCCAAAAGCTTGATCCATGTCTTTCAACACAAGCCATGGCTGACTATTGGTGTTGTTTTGAAACCCGAAACCCTGTTTTGTCCTGCAAGAAGGCACTTTTTGGACCAGTTAGCAATCCGACTTACAGGGGTTTTGGTCCATTTGTTTTGATCGGTGCAGTAGCCAACTTACAGTATCTCCGCATCACGAACTCAGGAGGCGATCCAGCGATCGATTCACTTGGTTGCCAAGAATTTGGTCTCCAACTCTTTGAAACTGTTGCTGTTGGGGCCCCAGGAGCAGAGGACCGAGACTGAAAGATCGAGGAGTTGTATCATTTATAAAGAGCGAGGGAGATTGCTGCATATACAGGGGTGTTGGTACGGTTGGTTGTTATTATACAGTATTAGACAGTCTCCGTGTATGGTTTACCTATCTAACTACCTACAGTATGCATATTCATAATATCGTGATATAGCCGTCCGCAAAATATAGAGATAGATAGAGTTACGGTTCTTCTTATTTTAGTAGGATGCTATTTTTGCTATCCTTTTTTGAGGCCCCTACATCACCCCTTTTGTGTCCCCACGAGAATGGACGTCTGCATCTCCCTGAGGTGCGGAATCCTCCTGGCCTTTAGTCAGCTCCGCCCCTTGCTGAAACTCCAGATCAGTTGGCCGAAATTGGAGCCCCCCAAATGATAGGACCATTGGGATTTAACTGATTTAACCATCAAAAATCATGGAGGCTGGGATGATCTGGGATCCAACCACCCAAAATTCTGGCTGATATGATTTATGACGGCTTTCTGTTGGTATACAGGTAACAGAATTCTTGAGTTTATAGTTTATGGTGGAGATATCGAAACTCGTTGGGTGGAACTAAACCAACAGACATAGGAAGGACCTGTAAAGAATTTGTGTGGGGCAATGAGTCGTTTTGTTAATTTTGATGATTTATAGATATTTATAGATGGTCAATCTATAATGTACATTGATCTGCAAGTGGGAGGTTTATAACATGATACAATCATTTATGACCGGATCATCCATAATTTACAAAATGGCAATGCATGGTTAAATCCGTAACTGTTTATCATTTGAATGATGGTTTGAATACTTCAGAAAAAGGTTCCTGTCTATAAAAACAGAGCACCTGTCTGATATTTTTTGAACCTCAAATCATGACCCACATCCATCTCGATGAAGGATTCTGTGTTGGAAGCACGGGTAGATCCTATGACCCCCCAGGATCTTCACAGACATCAGCTGCCTGTTGAAGCAATTCCGACGCGAAATTAGGGATTGATTTCCGACTTTGTGGAAATAAACGATTGCTGTGATCACTGACAGGGAAATGAATGTCGAATTTTTTGAGGGCTTGCTGATTTCATTTCTTTCATTCCTCCTTGTGGGGATGGGTAGAACATGGTAGAACTGACGACTGATCTTTGCTAAATGAGTTGGTGAGTACAAGTGTAAGTGGACATCTTACCTGCTTATCACTCCAATTTCTGTTCCCATGTTCCATCATCTCCCAAGTCGACGAATCTCTGTCATCCTCTGGTTATTTAACATAGCCATATTATAGATGGCCCATAAAAATAGATGGTTTACCTATTAAACATATTGATTTTCCATGGCAAACTGTGAATGTCATAACCAGATGGCATGTCTCGTCGGACTCGGAGGCATCTTCAGTCGCCTCGGGGCCATTTCGATCTTGCTGCCGCTCTTGGTGGTGCCGTCACTTGGGTGAAACTGGCGTCAGGCGGCTTTCCACCGCTGGGGATGCTGGGGATGCGATTTGAAAAATTCACCAACAATTTGAAATGTAGATTTGATGGAAAATGAGAGAGAGAGAGGAGAGAGAGGGAGGGTGTGTAAAACTAAATTAACTGATAAAACTGGTGCTCAATTGCTGGCCGGCTTGATATATGATATATGGGTTTGGCACCTGAAAAGATTCGGGAAATATATCGTCTGAAATCGAATGGTTTCGCTCATAGTGTTCCATATGTTTAATAGGTCCAGTATTGAACCATGGTTTTTATAGGGGGATATAGGGGGTTACTGTATGATTTATGTGTATATTTATATGTATATATATATGTATATATATATATGTATGAATTTGTGTGTATATGTACCTCTCTGTGTGTGTAAGATTAAGGGGAGGGGATTATAAAACTATCAAAAAGAAATGTTGATGGTAAAATTTGATGAACATCCACATTTTTGATGCTTATATATAGAGTGTTATCATTATCCCCTAGCAAGCCAATTAAGATCGATCCCAGTTTATTGCTGGTTAAATATGAGAGAGAGAGAGAATGGTGTCCCCAAATTGACTGGTTAAATCCTAGCCCTAGCACGCCCAAATATCATGTTAAGTTGCTTTTATGTCTCCATGATATCCCCAGATGTGTTGCTTCAATCACCGGTGAAAAATCCCACCGACCAAACAACGGCGTTAACGCCGTGAGGTCAGTGTTGTTGGTGTACCCCGCCATCATCCTGGCTTCTGGGCGACAGCGTCGTGAGCCCGACGTGCTGGTCTTTGGCAACGTGGGGGAACCCATCGCAATGACCAGCACTTGGTAAACCGGGGGCCAGGGTTTTCCATGTTTTCCTGTGACCGATTCAATGGGTTCCAATATCAACAAAGGATTTTGTAAACCCCTACCATAGTTTACCAATTTGGGCCCTACCATTTACTATGGAAACCTGACTATTTAAGGAACCCGGGAACTTCCATGTTAATAAACTGGGGCGTCAATTTTGGGGTTAATTGGGAACAAGTATCTTAGATGTTGATATAAGTCTTATGTATTATGCGTGGGGTAAATTACTAAAGACTTTCAGATTAAATCCAAGGCTTAGGTTTGAACATGGACCAACCCATGACACAAACCCAATGTTTGAACATGTTTGGTAGGGTTTAAATATGTTTAAATTACTTCACGATGGCCCAAACATGAAGAACCAGGGTTGTTTATTGTTGGGCAAATGAGGGGCAGGATTGCGGCAACTATCACAAAATGGGTGAATTTTTCAGCTTTGTGATTTATGGATTTTCCTCCATATTTCATATTTCCCAGAAATATGATGCTTGATGATCTGATATAGATGTATCTTGTGCACGAGACCCACACGTTGAACATGATTATTTATAATCATCAGCAATGTTTTACTCAGGCGTTTGGTCAATCTCCAGCAGGTACCGTACTTTTTTATGTCATTTTTTTGGGTCCCATGTAGAACTTCAATCAACTATGAGTCAATCACAATAATGGTGCCAGCCACAAATTAACACAAACTGGTTGATTCATTTGGGGGTACCACGCGCCGAACGACTTCATTTGCTACTAAAATGATACCCCCGAAATCAAAGAGCCAGGGATGAGCATTCATCTGGGTAAATGATAACGACCTCACTGCGACCTCACTGGAATCATGGCTAATAAGGGAAATCATCCCCAAATGGCCTTAATTCATGGTAGTGAAATATTATAATTTACCCAGATTCATTCATCCAGGGGTGATATTCTGGCAGATGGCCAGCCCATGCTGTCAATCACTCCTCAGATCATGATCAACAAACTGTCATGGCTGTGGTCGTGACCTTAGCCACAGGGGGTTCGGGTGATATCAGGGCACACCGATCCTTCATCATATATGTTGTAATCTCCGCCCTCCGCCCATTTTGGAAAATGCAGCAGAAGTGATAGATAGATGAATGAGCGTGGTACACCCAAAGAAATAAACAAAATTAACCAACATCAATTGAGGCACGACTGTTTCTTTTGGTTCCAGTGATTTCTATATATTTATTTTCTGGACCACCTTAATATTGAAAATTGGGTGAAGCAGCTACAGCTACTTCTGAACCTCCCTTGGGTCTCACTGCTGCCCTGAGGACCTAATCGGAAGGGGCATGGGCACACGCCAAGAAACTTTTTGTGCTTGCTGGACTGTCTCCAACATTGAAGCCATGTCCATGTTGTTCGGGGTTTGCATCTAACTAAAGAATGATAAGTTTGTCAACTGATGTAAGTTTCACTTGTTGTTTCATCTCCTGGGAGGTGCACTTTCAGTATTATCTTTAGGTGCATTATCTTTAGGTGCAACTTGTGCTGGTTGTGACAGTCCCACTGTACGGTTGAATCGGCGATCCTTACGTGATGAGTGGTTTAAACCTGATGAGTTGCCACACAGAATGAGATCGCCAAAAAAGACACGTTTCACGAGAATCTCCGCGCACTCCGAATGAAAGAATTACCAAGAGAAACAATGAGAAAGAATCCTGAAGCAGAAAAAAACATCAAGAATTATTTCTTGAAGCAGATTACCAGCTCGATTTCTTGAAGAATCCAAACAACAAAATATCAAGAAATCTGAAGCAGGAGCCCTAGAGAGCTGGTGAGCTTGCCAGAGCCTGTGAGCTGGTAAATTGACAACACAATAAATGTATATTCAAATATATTATCTGAATCAAAATAAATTGAAAATATAATAAATATCTTCATATTATAAATTTATAATTATAAATTATTTATAATTTAAACAAAATATTAATAATAAGATAGAATCGAATAAATTAAATAATATATATATATAAATATAAATCCTATCTATATATTTCGGAATCCATACCATTATATATGAAAATATTCGGATTCGTAAATTATATTTTATTTATTTCTTCTATATAATTTTATTATTTTAAATAATTTAATTTATATATCCAAAATTATTTTATTAATATATATATTATTTAATAAATATATAATATAAATTTAATTACATAAATATATTAAATTAATTTATAATATTTAAATATAATAATTTTATATAATTTATTTAAATTTTAAATTTAATATCAATAAAATTGAAATTATTATTTTTTTTTATTATATTTAATATATAATA
>Ga0126342_10009831_pt1 | contig 17126 bp, 22 predicted proteins | sample Cyp1metagenome_FD_92528 | JGI IMG/M metagenome (GOLD analysis project Ga0126342, IMG submission 92528) | Coral microbial communities from Lord Howe Island, Old Settlement Bay, Australia - Cyphastrea 1 metagenome | ecosystem: Host-associated > Invertebrates > Cnidaria > Coral ... | reverse complement strand
GTTTCGCGACTTTCCTACCTTTTCGCGCATCTGCATCTTCTTTCTTCTGACTCTTTCTCTTCTACTCTTCTCTCTTCTAATCTTTCTCTTCTCTCTGCCTCTGCCCTACTCTGCTTTTCATGTGTCCATATTGTCGGAAGTTTGACTTCTAAACTTCCTTCGGTCATACTAATTATCCTAATAGTGATATGATATGTATGAGACTAAAAGACTCCCTATATATATATACATAAATAATAATATGTTGATGATTTTTGCTCTTGACTATATATTAGAGCGTTCACATGCCAACAGGGCCCCTGAACTGGACAAATCCTAGGGTTTGAACAAATGAAATTGTCGTCCGTTTTCAAAATCGAATGTGTTAGTCTTTTCTTAAGAAAGGTTTTGATTTCATTATCATGTCAAAGTTTCAAAATCCCATTTTTGGGCCATATTTTACATTGGTTTTAATAAGGATTTAATCGATTTGAACTCAATTTTTTAACCACGTTGTTGATGTTTTTGATTAGCAGAGAGCATCGAAAACCATTTTTTGCTATATTGTTGATATCTAATATTGATTCGAATAAGGTATTTGATCGATGTTGGAACCATTTTTTGCTTTTTAATTAAAGTTTTGACTTTATTAGGAGGAAAATTCTCACCCTAATACTAAATACCCATAAATACCCACTAATAAGAAAAACTACTCCTAGGATCTCCTAGGTGTTTTATTGTGGCGGGGGGTAGCATTTAGCAGAGGGACAAGGAATTAGTAGGCACAAGAAAAGGGGGACAAGTGAGAGAGATCTGGGGGACAAATCAGAGGCAAATGAAGGCGGAAATCATAATAGAACGAAATGCGTTTCTATGCAAGAATTAAGAATCCCAGAATCTACAAAGATGTTTGTTAGACAACAAGTCTAGAGGTTCTCACAAGGTTCCAAAAGGGTTATATAGATCCTTTTCAATTTTTTTTGGACCCTAGCCTCCAACATTTTTTTAAAGGGATAACCCGGAAGCAGCGATATTGTCAACAATAGCAGTGTTCGAAGAGCAAGCGAGTAATGTTCGACGCCGAGTAGTATCAGGATTCACTATTGTGTCAAGTTTTCCCAAAATAATTCTGGATCAGTGGTAATGTTTGGGGGTTCCACTATTGTGTCAATTTTTTTTCTGAGGCCAGTTTTTTGGTTCAGCATTTTTTTCCTGTTTCAAGATGGCTCCAAAACAAATGCACATGTACAAGATCAATGCTGCGCAGCACACTCCTGTTTTTCTTGACTCTGGGGAATCAGCTTTATTGGTTTGCCTCGCGTCCGCACGGATGGGTAGGCACTGTTGCCCACACAGCGAAAAACAAAGTCAGTCTGCATCCAGTTGTGGGAGGTGGCCAATCTGATCCAAGGCATGCTGCAATTGCAGCTGAAGTACGCACAGGAGTTGGTGTTCTGTGCGTTGCAACTCAGGTTCGATGCGATCAAGGAGTTGATTGGCCATCACGATCCACTCACGTGCAGCGGGAAGGACATTGGGTACTGCTTGGGACAAAAGCTGCACAGATTGCCTGCACTGATTCAAGTTGGGACGGAATTCGATGATGGCTTCCCAAGTCGCCAACAATGTCTGAAAAGACGACGCAGCCGCTGACATTGCCACTGAGGAGCGTGGCAAAAACTGGTGACAGAAAGAAGAAACAATGGTCACATGATATGGATATTGGAGCAACGAAATTTGAAAATGCATACCTGCATAGTTGTTATTGTTGCGCGCTGAGGCTAAAGCCAAAACTTGAGTATATAACAGCTTGTCACATGACATGCTCTTGATGAACTGGTGTGGTGAGAGAAAATGAAATACAGAACGCATGGGATGTGGACACATCATGTCACGTGACATGTTCATATGATACCATAAAGGAGGGAGAACAGAATGCGGGATGGGACGAAAATGAACGTGAACGTGGGGGAGGTGTGCTCACTTGGGCAGCACTGCAAACGTACATGATCTTCCACAAACGTCTCAACATTCAAATTGCATACATTTGTTTTGGACATACTATAAATATAGTACTAGCCATCTTTATTGGGAAATAATATTACATCAAACGAGTTTGAGTTTCATCTTATTTCCTGTTTCAAGATGGCTCCAAAACAAATGCACATGTACAAGATCAATGCTGCGCAGCACACTCCTGTTTTTCTTGACTCTGGGGAATCAGCTTTATTGGTTTGCCTCGCGTCCTCCCCCAATATGGAGGCTTGGGCTGATTTCCGACTGGCAACGTTTCCAGGCATCCAACAAGCCGACCCTTGAGCGACTAACTCCTTCGTAGCATTTGACTTCTTCCCTAGACAGAGTGTCAGCAGGGTTGGAGTAGCTGGGCACCCTTTCAACCCAGCAAAGCATGCTCAAGTCTTCCTCAACCGAACAAATACCTTTGATGATGAGGTCAACATGCTGGTTGCTGGATCTGCACTTCACTACTGACGCTTGCGCGCTTTGGTTGTCCGTGAAACACCACAAGTCTGGTGCCTCTGATCAAGTCTTTGAACAGATCAAGGGCAACATAAATTGCAAGGGCTTCGAGCTCCATGATTGAGGTTTTCTGGTCTGGTCTCATGATCGTGGCAAGGAGGTATGGGCCAACGACTTCGCTGAAACATCCGATGCACATTCCTTGAGAGTCAAGGAGCAGACCACCTATACCTGAAAAACCTTCAGGCTCGAATGCCGCGTCAACGTACAAATGGAACCAGTCTGTATGCACCGTACTCACTGTCCTTGGAGAGTTCTGATTCAACAAGTGAACCATGAGTTTCAGGGCTGCACTAAGACTTGGGCTCACAGCTCGCAGGTTGTGCGCTATATGCACATTGGGTTCCTGGAGGCAGTTCCTGAATCTGCGGCCAAAAAGCTGGTCTGATGCAAACTGCAGCCGCCCTCTGAGCTTTTCTCCATCAGTCCTGGACAAGTAACCCGTCTGCAACACTGACATCATGGTGTGTGTGTGTGTAAGCTCATCTATTCTCGATTGAGTGTTGCGTACATCGAAGGAGCCACTTGGAGTCTTGGTCAGAACCAACTCAGCCCCTAAGACTTTGCAGCACTCAGCATATGGTACCAGTTTGTCCGTAGATAAATCCCATCCCAGCAAATGGAAAAACGTGGGGATGCAAAGGTCTGTGTGCTTGGCCAAACCGGTGGTTGACATGCTCAGAAAATCATCGAAATAGGAAGTCCGTGCCAGCTTCAACAAACGACTGCCAATGGTCCATAGTCCCATGGCGCAACACAAAAATGCTGTCACCGAAGCTACAGACTCAAAGGGTAACACAGCCTGTTGGAAAACTTCAGGGCCCCCAGTGTGAAGGTTGAATACTACAATATACGAGTCCAACTCGTAAGCTTCATCAGATAGGGGTATTTGTTGTAGGCCGACGCCAGATCCCAACACTTGGCTACGAGGGCGTCATCTCTTCCATGATTTTTCAGGGACTTGAGCAAGGCCGACCCCATACCGGCAATGTGATCTACGCCGTGTAGCGTCACAACTTCAACCTGAGTTCCTGATGAATTCACCAAGCTGGCTTTGTAGTCGTTGATGGGACGAACTTTGTCCCGTTGTAGGACTCCGAACCTCCTGGTCAGGGTGCCCCCCGTGGGAACTCCTTGCGCATCAATGGGGCCTTTGAGAAAACCTTTGTCTCTTTCTTTCATAGTGGCTTTGTAAACTCTTGTGTCAACTACGGGGTCACCTGAGCTCTTCACACTTTCCAACAACACTTTCCGAGCTCTTCACACTTTCAAGGCTTCAGGCGGGATGTTGGCAGGTCTAAACTTGGTGTCAAACTGATTAGAAGCTGGCAACTTCCCTGTCAAGTCAAAACCAGTGCGAATGTCATCAAACAACGTAAGGTCTGGGGGACTTAAAAAGCAACCAGCGTTTCCTGGACAGGACTGTCTGTCGCCTACCGGTCATGGTGGCTTTGAGCTCCGCCTCTTTCGCGGACAACTGTCTGGCCTCCTCAATCATTGCACGCAGGGCCTCAGACCGTGAAGTTGCAACATAGATTTCGGCATGACTTGTGCATAAGGTCACAGCTTCTTTCATAGGACCTGGCAACTGGTCTGACAAGAATCCTGGGTGTTTTGCCTCCAGGGCGGCTTCCATGAATACTCGTGGTGATCTGTGGATCCCAATGGTCTTTTTTGAGGCGCTCGCGATATATCCCACTGATGGAGTGCCGATGAGCCTAGCATTGGCTGGGACTGGCTGATGTGCATCAAGCTGGCTAATGGCCTTAAATTCACTAACCCATGACAACCCTTTAGCGGAGGGTTGGAACTCAGTTTGATGTCGGATGGCTTCCAATTGTGAGGCATGGGTGGCAAATGTTGGAGTAGGGCATTGGAGCCCGTTTTCCTGCAGTTGGAGGGCAACCAAGGTCGCTAGCGCCGGCATAGTGGCCACGGGTAGGCAGTTTCTTCTGCTGTAGCCCATCCTGTGTTGGAAAACCCCCACGGCTCGTGGGTATGAGCATCATCGCATCGGCTTTCCATTTGGCATACTGCAGGGATGTTATGAGTCAAGCGTGTACGTTTACGCCTGGCTGAGCCATATATACAATGATGGAAAAACGTGTTTTGATGGGGGACCTCGTGCAAAAACTGAGCCATGTGATGGGTGTCCCACATGAAGCTTCTGGCTGGGTTCTCAATGGAGAACAGGACACCATACTGTACACACAAGCGACAAAGCTCTTGGGTCCTTTGATACAAAAGGTTGGCCGAGGCGACTTTGGCAGCATGCAATGGGCTAAGGTTGGGCAGGCCGTCAGGGCTCTGATCTGTTTGCAAAATTGGTGGGTTATATCTACCCTTTCTTTTGATGAACCGCGCCCTGCTTGCTGTGCCACAAGGGGGCGCAAAATGCACGTACACACAGCCAGGTTCTTTGATGATGGATTGAAGAAAGGAAAAATTGGTTCGATCGGAGAGGTCAAGCTGTACAACTGGGGCAACTAGCTTCTTGGAAATGGCGTGGTCGCCTCCAAATGAGTCTCTTAGGCCAAGTTCGCGAATTGATGCAGTCAAACGGCTGGTGCCAGAGAAAACTTCGATGGCAAATACTTCTGTAGAATTCTTCCCACGGCACTTGTTTGATAACTTTTCTTTGAAGGGTGCAGGTGCTAAGGGAATTTTTGGTTTTCCTTCTTGGCTTCAAGAGCTCTTATGGGCCAACAAGCTGCGTGGTTTACCACACCCAGGTTCTACACATACATGGACCCCTCGTTGGCATTGACTTCCTGGAGAAGCGTCGCGGCATCCGCTCTGGATGTTGAAAGGCCAACAAATGCGACGTCCCTCACTTGTCTCCAAAGCCTTGCCCACCAGTTCTTTAGGGACATTGGGCCCTCTGCCTTTGCGTTTGGTCTTTCCTTTGCCTCGTCCTTTGGGACGTGGACTGCCTTTGGTATCGGAAGGAGCGGCTTTTGGCTGGTCATCGTGTTTGCGTTTGTTGGCATTATTAGGATTGGCCTTAGGGGCCAGCTTGGCTGGGCCACTGGCAGCTAGTGGCAGCAAGTGAAAACTCACATTGGGCCTGGCCAAAGAGGTCATGATTTCTTTCTCCAAAGGTAGCTCCCCTGCTGCATTCCTCTTGAGAGAGGTGAGGTTCTCGCGACGCGAGGTGAAGGAAAACGGCCCTGTCTGCTCTTAAGACTTGAGTGACTGAAACGTTGGTGTACCCCGGCGGAGGGTCTTCCTGCAAGTGCCTAAGTAGTTCAACCCAACAGGTCGAAAGCCAAGGCTCTCCTACGAAACGCCTGGACCAACTCGAGTTCGGTGCGAGTACTGCAAGACAAATCCAAAAGCTTTTCTTTGACAGTAAGGGAATCCTGGTCCAGCGCCAGTTGCTTCAGTGGACGTTTCTGCAAGAGCTCGGCTCTCCTGGTGACGAACTTTTCTGGGTGTAAGTAGGACACCATGTCTTTCTCTAACATGGTGAATGCAAGGTCATAGGATGAATGTGCCACTTTTCCTCATCCCCTTTGAGGCGCAGTCCCGAAAGACGTTGCCATTGATCTGCACTGCGGCGATCACGTTCCGCCGGCGGCAGCATGCTTTGGCTGGTCATGTCATCCTTTTTGTTCACTTCGGCTTTGACGTTGGCCACTACCAGTGTGTGACACTCGAACAACAGCAACTTGGTTGATGTGATTGTGCCAAGATTTACAGGAACCCTTCCATTGTAAAAGTCTCTCACGTCTTGTTCTGTCGGGGCCGTACCTGGTGGTGAAATTGCGAAAGCCATTTGAGCCATTGATCCTACATTGCTGCCAATGATGGCATCAATCTCCTCTGAGCTTAAGCCTGCCTTGATGGCTCTGTCCCTCAAGGCTGCAGTTGAGTGCACCAATGATGCGGCTTCTCTTTGGATGTTTGCCATAGCCGTCGAGTACGGGTTCCAAGGTGCACTGAAATTATAGATTTGTGTCTTATCGAGCTGACATACATTGTTAATTTCATGTTATTGCTTGAAACCACATATGGAGTGGTGTCTGGGTGTTAATTGAGCATGGTCAATTTTGCATGTGTGCTTTGACAACAGGTTTGATGTTGCAGCCAACCTGCAGTATTGCCACGAGCATCAATACGCAGGTTGTAAACATGATTTGGCGCGTGCAAATGACATGTCAAGTTGTGACTGATCAAGGTTCGGTAGTCTTTTCCGGCTGCAGCGGTTCACCCAGAGCTCCCTACCACCCGCAAACATCTCTTGCACTTTCGGTCCTCTAAACATGCAGTGCTCAAAATCAACTTGTGTTCCGACGTTGCTTTCATCCCGCACTTAAAGGTGCAAGTCTCACTGTCTGCTTCAACGTGGACGATTTTGCTGGCTTCGTGTTGATACATCTTGAAATTTCCCCAAGCTGAGTGGTGGATGCTTGGGTGAGCGGTCCCAAGAGTGATCCACTGTTGCTCGTCATCTCCTTCTTCCTCTGTTGAGGAGTCTGATGAAGAACTGGTTGTAGAGCTTGAGCTGGAAGAAGCGTTCTCCGCTTTATCGTCCTTCGACTTGATTGGTGCATCTTTGCAGTCAGGCCTGCAGGGCTGTTGGATGTGTCCTGAGCGGGTCAAATCCGGGTGTAATGCCCCTATGGATTTGTCTGAGCACCTCCTCTAGAGTGCGTAGAGGGGCAGACAAGAGGTCTCTGGAATACACCTCGAGAGACCCCTTTCCCGAAGAGTGGTGCCCCAAAATGGTTTTCTGTGGTGGGGATCGCTCCCAGCTTTTGCGAGCCAAGAAAGAGTTGTTGCCTTTAGACTGTGGGACGACACATCTTCAAGGTCAGCCGTGTGGACTTTCAAAAGCTCCGTCAACCAGCGTGAAGCTTCCACTGAGGTTACGCTTCGGCAACTCCATCTGCCAGCTTTGTTGGGGGCAGGCAGGACTGCTCCTTTAGCAAAGTTTGAGAAATCCAAAGCAACTGCCTCCGCCACCCGTTTCCAAGTCATTGCCCAAGGAGGACTGCAGAGGCCCCATATAGGAGCAATGAGTGGCATTGGCAATCCATGCTTCGCCACCTGAGCGGCGGTCTTGTGAGAAAAGGTCTGGAAGCTGATGAATCCAACAAGCTTGGCATTGGAGAAATCGACATCCAGCTCGCAACCATTAATGCTGCGTAGGTCAGACCACCGACATCTCGGATATACCGCAAACAAAAATGCTCCGGCTGCGTAGCGGTCATAAATGTCAATGCTTTCATTGTTCAAGGTCTCTTCCAGGTAGACAATCTCTGCAACCTTCAGTGGCCGGGCTTGTTTCCGCTCAGGCCGTTTGGTGGCCGCTTTGTCTAGGATTCCCTTCGTGAAGGCTGTGACCAGTGGGGCATTAGGCCTCTTGAGGGGCATGCCCAAAACGTGCACTGCAAAATTGGCCGCCTCCAGACATCAAAGCACTGTAAGGCATCCCGTCTTGATGCTTCTCCCAAATGTACTCTGATACCTCATCCGACTCAATTGGAAATGGGTGTCGTTTGTAGAAGAACCCTCTGTGCCAGACGCATTACTTCGTCAGGCTAGTGGCGCGTTTAGCCACAGTATTGGGGCTTCTATACCCACACAAAGTCCTGATCTGTTTGAAGTTGAGATCCATGCGTCCCTCTTTGAAATGAACCCCATCTGGTGCGATACCTGGGCTTGAAATCATCACTGCATACAGCTTTTCGAGTGCTCTACTCCACTTGGCGTCGTCTGCCTCATGGTCAGTCAAGCTGTTTCTGAAAATGATTGCCCTCTCATACAGTCTAAGAGTGGAATTGGCGACCCGTTGTCTTTTGGTTTGTGGCTCAACTTGGTATGAAGTGTCCAGTCCATTTTCTGGTTTGCAAGGATCCATGCTGTGGGCCACTGTGGGAAGGATGGAGGCCATGATGCCATTTTTCAAGGGAGCTCCAAGCCGTCATTTAAAAAGGCACTCAAAATAGCTTGGTTCACCATCGAGTCCAAAACGCTTGCTTTGAACTCGCTGAGATCACGTTCATTTCCAGCATCTAGCAAATCAGGTCTGCTTCCGGTCTGAGAGGCGGACGAGTCTAAGTTTCTCTCTAAATGTCCAGCATCCAGCTCCTTGTCAAGTTCCGCACCTCCCACAAGGCAAACATCGTCTCCAAACTCGTAGGGGCCAGTGGTTTTTCCAACAACCTCTTGATCCCCAAATTCGGGTCCTTCTGCGGTGTCCTCAACATCTGCCTCAGATGTTGGGCTGGCACCATCTAGCGAGGGAGGAACTGGCAAGGCGGAGCCTGGTTCGAGCTCCTGGTTTTCTCGGTCTGTCATTGAGCCGGTGTTCCTGTGATGGGACATAGATGTCAGCTTATCTGTACCCATTTGTAACATCCTTGCAAGCAAATGCTTTCTGAAGAGCAAATTTTGGTTTCACGCAGGCGGACTCATTTCTTCCAAACTGATGCATCGGATCTGGATGTCAGCGAGTACAAGCCATCAGGAGGTCAAGAAGGATTTGGACCTCACATAAGAATCTAAATAACTTGTCGTCACGTTCCTCTGTGCAACTATTTTGCAGGTTTGCCGGTGAAGTATAAAAGGAATCAGATCGCCCTAGGAACTCATCCGACGTTACAGGCCTTACGGCGCTGAAGTCTAGCGAACGATAAGAACCTCCTTTGCGCAGGGGGACGACATTCATGAGATTATGAGGGTGTCCCTGCATGGTGGATCCCAACCAGGCACGGGCTAGGTCCACCTCGGGGAGGAACTGCACGAAGATGAGCATGTACACGGGAGTCCCCACGATTCGAATCAATTCAATCAACATGGCAGCTGTGGCTGTTATGTGATTTCTCATTTCAGGATGATCTATAATCAAGTTGGCAATCTTCACGGCAGCAGTGCCCTGACTGCTCCCTACGGGGACATCCGTCGAATCGATTTCTTCGGACGTAACACTTGCACGGCCTCGCTGGCTCATCTGAAGTGACCTGTCAAGTTCTGTACGTAATGGAGTTTCCAAAACACTGTCCAATTTTAGATCCTACTCTGAGTTCATCTTATGCACATTGATAATGGCGCGCCTCTTCAAATGTAAGTGCATCTGGATGTTCGTCCAGGGAACGTACTTCAAGGTGAAACATAGATTACAAAGAAGAGTTTTCAAATAGCACATCACGACAACATTGTATGTCGAGATATTGATAAACCATGACTCTTGCGAAATTTGGATGCACTCCGCTCAGAGTCCCGGACCCCACTTCGTCACCCGGAGGCTATAAAGATCTGTCCAGACCTGTGGCCAGGGTGCAATCAAAACGCGGTGGTGGATGTCCACACTGTCACATGACGGTCGGGATTTGACTACACAGTGAGTCACATGACTCGCAATCAAATGGAATGGGGGATGAGCTCAGGGTGGATCAGTCGACAATACGTCAAGAAGAAACATTGAGGTGATGACTCGAAGCGTCGTAGTAGTAGTAGTAGTAGTTTTCGAAGACAAGCTGCCCAGGAAGTCGACAGCCGCTCCGCCGCAGCAGCGGCTAGTAGAAAGCAGCCTCAGCCCCATGTCCGTGGCGCCAGATCGCCTCCGAAGCCAAGGTTAGCCACTGAATCTGATCCTGGCTCGCACCCCAACCAAGCCTTGCTGTAACAGGACAGGTCGGCGGAGCTAGTTGAGTGGGTCTCATGTTGCAATGCCAAATAACATGCCACCAATGTCCAACAGGGGTACCACACCAAGGACAATCGGTAGGGAAAAGAGTTTGGTCATTTTGATTTTGAAGACATGCCGGGGACAACATGGCACCAGTGACAAGCGCACGGTATGCCGGACGAGTGGCCGCTTCAGTGCGAATTTTTGTGAAATCAAAATTGGCAAAACGGTCAACACACAGCTCATGAACCTCAGGACATTCATGGCGTCCACTTTGAAGAAACCTCTGCCACATATACCAACGCCAACCCATTCGGGCGGCATGTCGGGCCTCGCAAACGGTCATTCTGTTTAAATTGACCGTAAACTTTTCATGTTCAGATTTCCAAACATAAGGTGCATCCGAAGCATTACCATGGTTGGAAAACCAATGATCTAAAGACCAAAGAGGGGTGCCAGCGCACCGTCGGTCAGACCAAGTAGTCTGCCCCACCAGCATCATTTTGGCCACAATTCTCAAAAGATTGGTACCACTCAAACAATCAAGATGCCCATTTCCTCCATAGAGGATTGCCCGGAGAAATCGATTGGCCCACTGATGGACCCGCTGAGCACGTCTGATATCAGCCCAAATTTTCCAAGAGTCTTTCTGGGTAGGAGTTCTGGCCAGCCACCCATACAAACATTTGCTAATAGCATGACTGTGAGCAGCTTTAAAAAACCGTTCAAACGGCCATCGGAGATTTCCAATCAGCAGCAAGGTCCTACGCGCAGCCAGAAGCCGTTTGTCTTCCGTTTTTGAGTTTTGACGCCGTGTCACCTGAGCACAGCAGCCTAAGACTTCAAAGTCCGCCTGTACAGTAGCCGGAGCAGGAACTAGGGCAGCTAACCTGGCTGGTAGAGGCAGTGAACTGAGCCGTAGCCGTGTTTTCAGAAAGTCCAACCGCTTGACTCCAATCATGCCAAGATTGAACATGTTGAACTAAGGAAACAGATATAGATCCTAGTGAACAGCTGATTGTCCTGAGCAGTCACAGCATTGTGTCCAGCCGTCATCCAAAGAGCAAGAGCTAAAGGTCCAAAAGGGCAACCCTGTGGAACACAAGTGCCTGCCCCTAAGGGCACTTCACCGGTATGACTCTCCCAGCAAATCCAACGGAGCTGCGAAGTCCAAACACTTAACAGCAAGTTGGTGATTCCCTGTGGCCACCCACCTGCTGTGAGCAACCGAGCCGTGCCTTCAGGCCTCATGAGATCATAACATTTGCTAAAATCAAGGGAAGCCCCATACTGGAGTTTACTGAGTTTGGTGAAAAGCGCAGCTGCAGTGAGAGCCGCCTCACATTGTTTACCAGGCCCTCCAGAACGCACTCATGACTGTAATAGGTCTACAATTGTCCACCAACAACACTCCTTCCGGGTTAACCTTTCCAGGTTTACCAAAGTTCACCATTCTGGAATGATTCAAACAGCGTGGGGCCCTGCCAGCCGCCTCCCAAGTGAGTGCCAATTTTCTCGGAAAAGACTGATAACTTCAACCGGCAAATGTTTAAGTTCCTGACCAATGAACCCATCCCCTCCCCCCTGAGCCACCAGATTTACGCAAAACTTGAATGAGAACAGGTATATCAGGCGGGGCCCAATCGAGGTGCACCGCTGGTTGACGTGCAGACTGCTGGAGTCTGTCACAAATTTCCGACACGTCAACTGTTTGATTTTGAGTCCAAAACTGAGTCCAAAATTGAAAAATCTCATTCGTAATATCCCTAGGGTTTTCACACAAGACCCTGCCCTGAACCGCACGCACTGGGACTTTTTCTCGGCTTTGGAGCCAGCGTCCAGGTGCCTTAGGGTCCTCGTTCATGCGAGCCGCCCAAGCGCGAAGGGTGGTTGTGCGAGCTTCCTTTTGAGTAGACAACAAGGTAGTCTTTGCTTGTTCCAATTCAGAAAGCACATCACTCAAAAGTCCGGACTGGTCCAATGGGCCATGCAAATGCAGTCGCTGTAGCAGTCGATTGGCTTCACTGGTCTGGAACTGTGACCTCTGAGGCCGTTGTAGGTGACGTCTCAACTCATGGAGCTGAGCAACCCTGCGCCTCAGCTTACGCTGCTGCATGCTGCCCGGGCCACGAGGTTCAGCACGGGGCCAGGTACGCTCTTGCCATTTGGGTACCGCTCCTTTGTATCCATTGTGACAGAAGGCGCGGGCCAATTCGAGATCCGTAGCATAGCCCATCCTGTGAGCTTCCTTGAAGGCACTGCTAAAGCTTTGACAAATTGCTGCCAACTTTCATCCATATCCGGCTGCTCCAGAGGAACAAACTGAGAGCTGACCTGCTGGACCCAGAGTTGTTGTAAAAGGTCTCTCCACCAGAGTTGTTGTAAAAGGTCTCTCCACCAGGTCGACGTCGCTTGTTCCGGCTTTTGCCAGCTAGGAGTAGGATGAAGGAGTCCACTGGTCAGGTTTTTGCGGGGAATGTTGACAAAACATTCCAAGACTTTGTGGTCACTGAAATGTAAATCAACAAACTGAAGCTTGGAGAGTCTTTCCGGACACGACGTGTGTATCCAGTCTAGTTCAGCCGAGCCCGCCCATCTGGAAGGGCTGTTTTGCTGCTGTAGCACCCCACGAAAACTTTGCAGGGTCTGATCAATGTAGCTGTCAGTGGGAACCTCATTGCTGTCGCCAACCGCAAGCCAACAGGGCGGAACCCTTTCTGAGAGAAGGACTTCTTGGAGATGCTCACAAGCCTGTTGCTGGCAGTTTTTGGATCTGTCAGGTGGTGCATAAAAGGTCATGAACAACACATCTTCCACAAAACTTGCTGCAACTTGGGAATCCTTTGAAGTACAAGCACCAGATTTCCGAAAACGCAAGCGCTTGTCAACCAAAAGTAAAACTCGGCCACGAGGGCGGCCTCCACGATCCAGTTCTCCACAGACTGAGTGAGCATGAAAGCCTTGTTTTAAGGCATATCGCAAGAAAGCTGCTTCTTCTGCTGGTGCCATTCGCGTTTCTTGGAGTGCAATAACCTGGCGTTCAGCAAACTCACAACAGTCAGCAAAAAAGCTCCAGGCACCATTCGGGGACTGGCAGTTAAGAGACCGCAGTCTGAACTCGGTGCACATGCTGGCCTGCCGAGGTCTGGGTCCAGGATGGCTGGCTTCACCGACACGGGTGCCCCTGTATCCACCCAACCGAGCATCAGCTTCATCAAGGGTAGCATTCCAAGTGGAAAGGAGCAAGGCAATGTTCTTACTGTTCACGTCCTTTATATAATCTTTTCCAAAGAGCTTTGGTGGCAAAACGGCTAGGGGCTTGCCGGCCAATACAAGGGGAAGTTTCCCAGTCTTGGTTGCTGGCTCGCCAACACAAAGTACAGGTCAACAGAGTTCCCGCCCGAACTGTGGTACTGGTAGTAGGCCATTGCTCCCATTTGGGACGAATGATCTTGAGGTTGTGCCCACCAATGGTAGGATCTGGCAATATCCTGGCCAATTTCTCTGCCAAAGAAGCTGATTTGGCTCGACGTCGAGCCTCATGGAGTGGATTCCCACCCGGGTTTTCGCGAGCCTGCTTAGCTCGCTCTTTTTGAACCTTGGCCGAATCAATTTTGCGCTTAGCATGCGCGGTTTTATAATGCTTGAGCCTGGCCGTGCTGAGGACATACCTGGGAAGATCAGGAGGCAAAGCTGCCGCACCAAGGACATCGCCAACCCTGAAGGTGAGCCGGGAGATCATAAGAAACATCAACGTGATTGGCAATTTGTCTAAGATTGTAAACCGTTCTAGGATCAACCGTAGGGTGGCGGTCATGCAAATGATGAGACTGCAGGCTGCTAAGCTGTTTGCCCTTGCCACTGATGCGAATCTGACAAATAGGACAAGTCCAAACTCTATCTTCAGAATTCGCATTCAACAACTGCGCCAAAACACGAGCGTTAGCCACATTTTTTGGATTTTCAGGGACTCCTTCAGCTAAAACATCAAGGGGCACCGGAACGTTCCAAAGAAATTTTTGATCCTCCGGGATACTTTGTTTACCAACCTCCGCTTCACAGGGAAAGAACCAAGACTCTCGGGAGGACGAACCTGAACACTACAGGCCGACGGGACGCGCAGAGCCGAAGCAGCACCAGAGGCAGAAGGATGAGCAGAGCAAACCGATGCCGGTAAAGAATGGGCCACCAAACTACGCACCGAAGGAGTGGCAGGCACCGCAGCCTTACCCCAACTATCAGAACAGAAGACCGAAGAGATGCGCTGGGACGGGGCCGCACAAGAAGAAGGGGCAACGAGTGCACCGAAGGAGTGGCAGGGCAGGAGCGACCAGGGGAGGCAACATGACCAGACGAAGAAGCCACCAACCCAACTCCACCCCGCAACGGAGAGCCACAACCCAACTCGACAGCCGGAAACCCATCCTGACCTTGGACAGACGGGGCCGACACAGAAACAGGAGCAGATTCAACCTCCCCCCAACCACGCAACGACGACGGGGATCCTCCCAAGCTGTGGACAGAAGGGGTGCGGGGTTCAAGAGAAGAGGTACAAGCCGGAGAGGACGGAGGCACTTCAGAAACGTCCAACGCAGCAGCACCAGCCAACACTTTATAGTGAGGAGGGACAGTTTCAGAAAGCCATTGTCGTGGGACAGTAACCCCAGGAGGTGCTTGCACCCACTGGTAGTGTTTGGACTCAAGGGCCAGCACAATTGGCTTTTCACCTTTAGCAATTTTGGCAATCCGCTGTGAATCAAAGGCAAGCACATGTGTCTTTTCCAAACTTCATGCTGAGATTTCCACCAAATAATCAACGGGACACCCAGTTTTTCAGAACAAGCCTGCCGCAAAACTCCGTCAATCCAAGTAGTTGCCTCAGCAGCTTTGCATAAGTATTCATCAACCTTAGTTTGAATGTCACTTTCAGAAGGAGCAGGGCTTTCGGGAGAAGTACTTTCGTCCTTCATCAAGCTTGGTCTGTATCTGTCCATGTGTTTCCGTATATGTCCAAGAGCTTGTGAACGCAAAACAGCTCCATGCCGTTGCGCAGCATCATTACGCATGCTTCCTAAAACCACAATCACCATTACCCCCATTGTTGACGCGTTTCCAACCTTGGCTTTCAAGCCATTCAACATCATTGCCACTCACTTGAGGGTTAGGGGCTGCCTTTGCCAGGCCTGAAGGGGCGTCAGCCTTTCTGTCTTGTTTTGGGCTTCGGCTCCTGTGACGGCCATTGCTGTCCTCATCGCCGGTGCCATTTTGGTTTTCCTTAGAAGACAGGGAAAATGGACCTCTGTTTTCCTGAGGGGCCCTTTGTTCCTGTTTTTCCTGACTTTCAGCGTGGTCTCCTGAGCAAAACGGCTGTCGCCGAAGAGGTTTTACGCTAACACTTTCAGGTGCCCGTGCGCTCCATGCCACCTTAGACACCAAAACACTCCACTGTGCATCTTTATGATCAACATATGACCAAGGGCCCCCAAGGTTGCTAAGTGGGGGTTTGCCACGTACAGTCCATCGAAAGGCACTTCTACCAGCACGACGTCTGTTCAGCACGACCACATCAACCCATTGTTCAGATTGAAGAAAAGCAACAACATCTTCGCCATCCCATTCTCTAGGAATTCCTTGAACATCAACCGTAAGAAGAGGTTGTTTGGTGGGGTCAGCAGCCAGCTTAATGACCCCCAAGTCATTTCCCCCATACTTCCTGTATTTAACTGACTGATCTCGGTCCTCAGCAAATTTGAGTACCCGAGCATGGTACTGTTCTCGGTCCTCATCTTTTTTCCGGTCAATCCAAAGAAGCTCTTCTTTCTTTTCCAAGACCTGTGTCCTAGTGATGAAGATACCAGCCTGTCCTGAACAAGCTTCCAACTTTGTGGCATTGTCAGCGGACATTCGGACGTGGCCAACAAGCTGTTCACTGCATTTACCCCATTCCCATTTCCAGGAGCCACCAGTGAGAATGGAGGTAGAGACCTTTTTCCATGAAGCAACATGTGACATGACAGTGGACACAGAATCAGTCATACCATCATGAAGAAACCCTTTACGGTAGTGAGTGGGAGCCGAAAAACGAACCCAAACCTTTTCAGTGGGTGTGAATTTGGCCAAGTCAGTGGACTTGGCTTCTCTGAGTTTCATTGCCGGTTCTTGCTTGCCAAGGTTCCAAAGGGCAAGAGGGGTTAAGCGCGGTTTCATACCTGGCCACCGCACAGATGCCTTGAGGAAAGTGGCACCTAAGCCACCATGTGAACCAACTCTGGCAACAATCATTTGATGTTTAAGATCAAGGGCTTTCCAGAGATCAGCAATCTCATGAGCGTCACTGTCCTCTTGAACAAACACCCAATTGCCAGGTGGGTCTTGTCCATTTTGGACCGCCGCCACCAAATGACCCTTGGGGACAACCTTCGGAGGTAGGTTCCATTCAGCAGTAACCAAACCATTTGGGAGTTGCTTTTGAGCCTCTTGAGTCAACTGAGCCTTTGTCTCAACAGACCGTGTGACATTCTGAGTCCCAGAAAGCCTGGGCTTCTTTGATTGACTGCCATCAAAATTACCATTCAATCGTTTTTGGTTCTTTTCAACAGCACCCCATTGCACAGTTCCAGACCAGCGCTCAGCCCTGCGATCATCGCGCTTTTCTTTGTAGCTTTCGTTGAGATCACCCCAACGTGCACGTCTCCGGTTCTCGGAATCTTTTGACCGGATTCTCATATTCTTGAAAATTTTTAACTGTGCATAAGCCAAAAGAGGTGAATGATAAGCGCAATCTTTTTCTGCAAGACCCAAATCATACGGCAAAAGGTGCTTCAATTGTTCTACATCGTTTAACATGACTTCATCATCAAAGGTAGAGCCTGCAATTCCATCCGCAGATGCGGAATCTTCCTTGCCTCGGGCTTCGGAAACGCCAACTTGTTTGCCATATCATAACGAAATCAAAATCATTGAGTCACAG
>Ga0126342_10009830_pt1 | contig 17128 bp, 18 predicted proteins | sample Cyp1metagenome_FD_92528 | JGI IMG/M metagenome (GOLD analysis project Ga0126342, IMG submission 92528) | Coral microbial communities from Lord Howe Island, Old Settlement Bay, Australia - Cyphastrea 1 metagenome | ecosystem: Host-associated > Invertebrates > Cnidaria > Coral ... | reverse complement strand
TTATGAGGTTGATAAAAATGGAGGGACTCAGGTGCACTGTCAGCAGTTTTCGTTTTTATGAGGTTGATAAAAATGGAGGGACTCAGGTGCACTGTCAGCAGTTTTCGTTTTTATGAGGTTGATTGATAAAAATGGAGGGACTGAGGTTTATATTGTTTGTCGGTTCATATCCTGACATACTTAAGCATACGGAATATCATGACAATCGGCTGGATGGTGGAGTACATACAGTACCTGATTTTCAGACAACTCCAAAGAACCAAGAAGATTGGAATTTGAACCAGGACTTTCAGAGGTTACTGCTGGGTTTGAAACATAGATTGGCATTCTTCAGCAATGCAGATTGATCTTCAGTAACCAGGAAGTGGTGATGTTTGACCAGGCAGCAGAGCCCCATCTCAGCGTTATCACCTGATTTTTTTTTTTTTTAAACCACCAAGAGCCAGTAGCTTTTGAAGAAAGAGAACTTGCTGTAGATGTTATTAATGCTGGTTGGTGGTTTGGAACATGAATTTTATGACTTTCCATATATTGGGAATAAGGATCCCAACTGATGAACTCATATTTTTCAGAGGGGTTGAAATTCAACCACCAACCAGATGGGGTTTCATAGACATGTTGTAGTACTATGATGTTTCACGAAAGTGGGGGACCCCAAGACCGTTGGTTCTCCCATTTAGACTGACAAGTTTCGGATGATTCTAACTGGCCCCCCTGTGTTCGGGAATCACCTAACTAACTAACTAACGAACGAACGAACGAACGAAGCAACCAACCAACCAACCAACCAACGAACGAACCAACCAACCAACCAACGAACGAACTAACAAACTAACTAACTAACGAACCAACTAACTAACTGCCTAACTAACTACCATATTTTTCATTGATATTGGGACCGCCAACTCATTCTGTTATTGTTGTGGAAAATTGTGTGGCCCTTTCTTTCTAAGAACAATGAGCTTGAAATGCTGAGTTTTCCATAAACGTGAGCATCTTTTCTAATCTTAAAATACGTGTTTTTACTTTTTAAAAACTATGAGCCCAGTTGGGTTCGGGCTTTGTAGCGGCTAGTTCACCAAGCAGCACATTTTCGAGCTCGCAGGGGGAATCAGCCCATTTTTTGCCGAAAAATCGATGTTTGGTGGTGTCCAACCCAGAATTTGAGATCCCTTTATTATCCTTTATTGTTTTGGGATCATTCAAAATCTGGTAGCAGATTCTGATTTACAGACACCACCTGGTCACCACACCCAAAAACGACCAGTTCACTGCCACCAGATGGGGATGATGGGATGATCAAGCTTCGCGCCAGGTGCCATGAGTAGGAAGCTAGAGGACTGACGGATGGATGTATAGCCCAAGGAGATATAGATTTGTAGATGCAACATCCCACTAGAAATATCTAGAAATTTGTGGTCAATTCCTAACAGCGATTTTTTTTGGGGATCAGTATCAATGAAAGTTCTCAAGTATCTTCTGGTCCTTTTGTAAAGAGTTGTTTGTTTGACAAAGAAAGGCATGTGAAACTGGAAGCGAATCCAATATCAAGATCTAACATGGGGGATGAAAATCCATAAATCCCAGGAGTTCAAAAAAGGTGAACAGAAGAGTACCAAAGTTTTACCCACAGCCATATATATATATATTAATATAATTAATATATATATATATATGTATATGTATTAACATATATATATATATATGAACATATATATATAAATATGTATATATTTATGTATTATAATGGATATGTAAATGTCAATTGACATCATACATCATTTGTTCCAATTGTGAGAACTAAACCTCAACCACTGATCTTTGGGGAAGCTCAACCACTGACCTTGGGGGGGAGGTATCATCTACATGTATATATGTATATATATATATACATACACTATATACATATAATATGTATGTATGTAACTGGTTGGTGGTTTCAAACATTTTTTATTTTCCATAATATATGGGATAATCCTTCCCAACTGACTTTCATATTTTTCAAGATGGTTAAAACCACCAACTAGACATATATATATATATACATACACCCTCTGGTAAACTAACGTAGCTATAGAACATCACCATTCATAAGTTCGGTAAATCAACTATTTCGATTAGGATCATTTTCAATAGCTATGTAAGAGTCATTACCAGAGGGTTAAATCATATTTGACACCCATCATCATCATGGATTATAGACCATTATGTACACTCTGGTATTTTAACACAACCTTTGGCAAATCACCATGATTTACCAATTGTGAATTTTTTATATACCAACTTTTTGAATGTGATATGTCCCAGTAAATCATGAAATAAATCCCATTGTTAATCACTATTAATCATTATTAATCACTATAAATTAACAATGGGATTTATAAACATTACGCCCCAATTATTTAATTTGTCCCATCATTAAATTAATCCCATTGTTAATCACTATAAATACACCCCAATTTTTGATGGTAAATTCTACCCTGCTCCGCCGCTCCGCGGGTTGCATGCAGGATGGGCGGGCGAAAGGCCGCGAGAGCAAGGTGAGTACTTCGTACTTCGAGCAACGGCAGTTCCTGCAACTGCTTGGTGATTAGTAGTGATTTATAGGGACTAATAGTGATTAACTTGTAGGATAAATAGTGATTAGTAGTGATTTGTAGTGATTGATTAAGTGATTTTTTTCAACTTGATGAATGGGATGAAATAACTCCTGCAACTAAGGTGAAACATATTGTAAGTGAGTCAGTTGTAACTGTCAAGGGCTATAACTGTAGGGTACTTGGGGGTGCAGTTGAGAGTATAACAATGCTTGTAAGACCCAAAAGTTGAGATATGGGCCCCCAACTTATGGTTATATATCCACTTAGTTCACTCGACCTGCACTTCCAATGGTGATAGAATCGTGATAATTATATATATATATATATATTGTGTGTGTAGCGATTTAGGGTGATTTATAGGGATTCATAGTGATTAATGAACACTATAGGGTATATGATTTATATAATAGTGATATTTATATCATATAATAGGTATATGAAAATCATAGTGTCTGGATCCCTAATATCATAGTGATTTTATAGGGATATGATATTTTGGTTCGGCTGGAAATGGGGCAAAAAAACTCCCCCTGCCTGGCCAGGCAGGGGAGAATTATAAAAAAATCCATTGGAATCGGATGTGCCCTATTTTCAGACAGGCCCAGAAAAACTGGTGATAGACTAGTCAGACTATAAGCGACTTTTTAGGAATCACTTTTTTTATGGTAATTATAATGCCAGTAATTACTATATTGGGATTAACATCTATATTGGGAATTACTATATAGAATTACCATGGAATCACTGTATCAGAATGCCCAAAACACTGGAAAAAAAGGGATTCTTTGACGGGGACAGACTGATAGACTATAAGTGACATTAAGTGACTATATAGGAATCACCTATGGACTATGGCTATTATAGTTGGATGAAACTAATCAGAATGGGGCTATTGGATTTTTGCAGACGGAATGGGGATGCTTCATGGAATGTTTGCACCAGTTGTGCTCCCAAAAAAACCAAGTACTGTAACCTTTCCCATATCATTGACCCCTTGGAATCTTGCTTTGCTTGATTTGGTTGATATGGAAAAGGTACCCTCTGGTAAACTAACATAACTATGGAAAATCACCATTTTTAATGGGAAAATCCACTATAAATGGTCATTTTCAATAGCTATGTTAGTCATTACCAGAGGGTATCATTGATTTTGATTTTCCATATCATCCACCAAAAAATTAAAACCTTGTATCCCCACCATATCATTCCCAACTCTTGATATGAATCCAATCATCCATTATTTATTCATATTTTTTCCATTATTGTTGATGATGTTCCTTTATAATATTGACTATTATTATATGGGCATTATTGGTTTTCCCGGCCAGGCAGGCGGCTACACCGCGCGGCCGGCGGCGGCACGTGGGGCACCCTGCATGGGATATTAGGGATCTAGTTTGAATTTGATTTAAGGGGATTTATAACCGGCTTTAATCAAACCTTGGATTATATGTACATATATAAATATATATATATGTATATATATATATGTACATATATGATTATATATGGCTGATGATCAGTTTGGGGGTTATACTGTACTACCCCATACATCAGGTATTATAGCAACCCAGTATGGGAATCCCTATTAACCAACCAAAATGGAATGACAGAGGACACTGCTCATTTGACAGGATATTCCTTTCAATTCGATTCACAACGAAATCGAGATAGTGCGATTAAAGAAATATTCTTGAAGTTAGTAATTCATTTGCAAAAGGGATGGTTTAGGATAGTGTAGCCCTCAGAACTCCCAGCGCTGGACGCATGATACTACCAACAAGAAACCATGTGTAAAGTGCATGCCACCACGCATTGTAGCAATGGGGTGCTAGTAGTGGGTGGACATGCGCTGTATTCTGCAACTATCCCAACTAAACTCATTTCATTGTATGGGTGACATGTGGGTATGGATCAATACCTATTAATACCATTTTTAGGGGTATGAACATTCATTTACCAGCTATTTTGATGTGAACAGAAGGGGTACCAGGGTTTTGACACACTTCACGCCGTTGGCATCTTTGCTGCTTGAAAGGTGTGAGTGCCAGTACAGATACGCACGGCATCCTAGGGCTTTTGGGGATCAATGGGAGTAATCACTACGACTGGGAGGACATGGGCATGGGTTAAAAGCATGGTACGTTGAAGTTTTGAACAAGCCAAATATACACATAGACTATATCTAGGTCAACCTTGGATGGGTAGTTTAAAACTTTAATTTATTGCTATAAATAGGAATATCTACTAAGCAGCTAAGAATTTATTTTTGCGCATCTAAGATTGCCAATGATATTCCCAGAATTGATGACGAAGATCGCTCGAAGATATTTCATATTGGAATATGTCCCGAAAATCATCTATGTGGCAATGGGAAATCCACTAGAAAATGGAGGTGAATTTATTATTCCCATTGCCAATTCCTAAATCTAGTGGAAAATTCACAGATCATTTTTGATAAATAAGCCACTATAAATTCACTGTGAATGGGAAAATCATCTGTGAATTTATGATGTCTTCAATTTTTGCGACATTTTGTGATATTCCCGTTGGCCTCACCGCAACGCTGATCCAGTTTTCGCCGCAGTTTTCGATTCAATGAGCCTCTGCTTCTTTAACGTAGCGAACTGGGAAATCACCATTTTCAATAGGTAAATCATCATTTTTATCATCTGGAAACGGGCCATTTTCATCCATTTTCCATAGCTACGTTAGTCATAACCAGAGGGTAACATCAATGGACCCAGTGAAAAACCACTAAACTCATGGTGAGTTCTTTGAACCCCCCATGATTTTTTATGAGATTCCCATTGCGAAAGAGTTCCATGGGATTAGCTGCAGACCATGAGGGCCATGATGAGGGGATCATCACCAGAAAGCCACATGGACCGCCCTTTCTGCTTTGGGATCTTAGGATTGTCAGATATATCACCAAAGATATCCTATATATATATTATATACTGTATATGTTATTTCTGATAGTTTCTTATTGGTAATAGATTATATAGACAACCGAGAAATAAATATCTCACCAGAGATCCAACATTTTTCCAACTTTTTTTCCAACTTTTATCCAACTTTTCCCTAGGTCGGCCCCGACTCAGTCACCTGCCAGAGGTGTGACAAAACCCTGGGCTGTGGGGAGGGGTTTTGGTGGTCAACTTATCAACAGAAATTGGAATTCCAGCAGACAGACATGATGTTGCTTGAAAAAACGACAACATGGGGATTTTTCAGCATCCGAAAATCATGTTTATAGATATATGATATATATCCCATAGATAACAAACATATATCCATCATATATAGCTCAAAATCTACAACAACAAACGCTCGGATTTTTTCGTAGAAGAAATGGAGTGGCTTGAGCTCTCCGAATTGGGCGTTGATCGCAACGAGAATTGCCATGTTGGAGGAGTTCACCCTTATTCAGAAAATGAACCAATCCATCAGGCGAACTTGGAGCCACACAAATAGTACAAGTGGAAACAAGATGTTTTGTACCAGCCAGACTGAAGCTATGGTACAAAATTACATGTTTTCTACCATTACCAGTAGACTTTTGTACCTTTTGTACCAGATTGAGTAGTGGGGGACTAGAAAATTACTGGAGGTCTCCCCATGGTTTGGTTCCAGTGGCCACTGGTTTCACCAGAAGAAATTCACAAATGTGTGGAGGATTGGTAAAATTGAAAGATTTTCAGCAGCAACCTTGGGTGTATATGTAGTTTACCCTCTGGTAAACGTTTACAGTTTGCTATTGAACATTACCATAGAAATGGTGGATTTTCCCATTAATAGCATGATGATTTTCCATAGTTATGTTAGTTTACCAGAGGGTAATTGGCATATCACTACAAGTGAAAATCGAGCCAACCTTAACGAGACCCACAGATCCACAGAAATTGGACGTTTAAAAACACCGCATCGTTGTTGGCTAAACCACAATCCCAACGTTGGTTGACTATGTCGTATATCCCAACGTTAATCCCACTGTTGGTTGATGAGAATTTTCACTGGCGACTACCGATCTTGGACATTTGCTGGCTATCTACCCCTCTTGTTGAGTATTGTTGCCAATACCGATATGTTCATGATGTTCATTTTCATCATCATTATTATGTTTACTGTATTGCTACACGGATGAAACAACAATATCAGATAGTGGCATATCCTATGGTCCAGCCCACCAATACTCCAGGCCAGAGGTGGATTTTTATTGGGTCAAAATTGGGTACTCCAATCATTGAATGGTTGATACATGTTACCCTCTGGTTATTTAACATAGCCATGGGAAATGGCCCATAGAAATAGTGGATTTACCTATTAAACATGGTGATTTTCCATGGCAAACTGTTAGTCATAACCAGATGGTAATACGAAGCCATGAACTATAAGCCATGGGACTAAGCCATCTCTGGTCAGGTCATGGCTAGACCCGGCCGGCCTTATGTTTGTTTTTGCCATGTCTGGCTAGACCATGATTGTTATTATAATTGTTGCTATGATGATTGTTATGATTGTCATTACTGTTATTTTGCTGCGTAATGTCTAATAGTCCAATGTATAACAAGATAATTATTACGCAATAGTGTTATGATTGTCTGGTGTGTGCGTAGTGACACTATTTTGCTGCGTAGTGTCATTATTTTGGTGCGTAATGTCATTATCTTACATTGTCTTATTGGTCACCCAGCATTTTCATGTTGACCGTGGCACCGACCCCGCGACGACGCCGCAGGAGTGGCCGGATCCAGTGGTGATCGATTTCCATCACGGGAGGCCGCCGGGGTTCTCTAAAAAATAGTCGAATCGACTGGATGACAGCATGTAACGTAAACTCAGCTGTTGGAATAGCTTTTGGGCTAGTCCAAAATATCAGTTATAGGTATTGGGTTGTTTTTTTTTCTTAATATATTCCCAATCAATAAGACCAAAATCTATGGCTCAAAAATACCATTTTTCCAATCACCACATTTGGTAAATCATATACCAAAAATTAATCAACAAGAAAATCTTGCATCACAGTTTGACCCATGTAATTTTCATGGCTCAAAGCCATCGATGCCCTGGCTGATTTCACAACGGGATCATTCCAGTGGGCTGATCTGTTGAACCAAAGGCTATCCATAGGTTGAAAGATTCCCATGGCTTCAGGAGTTTCTTAAAAAACCCTGGAAACGAGATTGGCTCAAAATAAACCAAGATTCCCATAGATTCCCCAAGGATGGGTGGTTTCATGGCTTCGGTTCACTACGTTTGGAACTTTTTTGGAGCTGTGGTTGGTAGGATGTCTTCAAACTTGACTCAGCCCTGAGATATCCCGTCCAGCTTGGGATGCTGGGGGATGTCGTCCAACCATCAGCTTTGTTTGCTTTCCGACAACTGTTACAGTAGAAAAAACAAAAACAGATGAGGGACCCCAGAATCGTCCAACACTACTCATCCAATTCATGGTGTTCGACCCAGAAAATCATCTGATTTTGGGTGATTTCGAAACACCCCTTGGCTCGAAAAAACACGGACAGCACCTAGCCTCGCTGCGGACAGCTCGCGTTCCGCGCCCTTGTGCAGACCGCATCCAGCATCCAGCGGCAGTGCAGTGCTAGGTCTGCTAGGTGGACAATGGAGCCACCAACACATACCATCGATTTTAAGCTGCTGGGTTGATCCGGAGAATCTGGAATCATCATCACTTTATGATGTGGGGGCACCAATGACTCGTATGCTATGACGGGAAGATTGTATGACCAAGAAAATTGGGTACAATGAATGGGTATACAGTATTAATCATTATATAACTATGTAATCATCAAATAGGGATCTACCAACAATTAAATTAACTTGTGAATGGTAAGTGGTTTCAGGGTCTTATATTATATTTTACACCTAGCATGATAAATTTGTACATCTATGTTTACCACTGTGCCACTGTAAATTAAGACGCTGGTTGTTTTCATGTCTTCAGCTATTGAAGCTATTTGTCCAAGCAACCATCAATGAAAAAAATACCAATGATCCTCGGGAAGATCATTTCATTGGATTTCATTGTTTTTTTTTTGTATGGTAATGCCATGATCATCCCAATTACAATATATTACAATCAATGTCCCTCATCATGATAGTTGGGAAGATCAGGTTGGTAAATAGATCATGGCTGGAATCGCTGGAAGATTAGATCATGGCTGGAATCGCTGGAAAACTATCGAAAACCTTTGTCTAAGCCAATCGATAAATGGAGGGATCTACCCATGGCGGGGCATTGACATCATGGAACTATGTCCTGCCAGGTTCATCGACGGTGGTCGAGTACAGATTTTTTGTGTTCATGATATTACATATATTTATATCTATACGTATATGTAATATATGTATACAACAGATGAAGACACTATCATAATTTAATAAACACTGTAATCCAATTGTTTTCATTCGTCATTATGTCCTGTGATGTCCTATGATTCATTTGTAGTATATATACTACGACAGATATCCGAATTCAAGTTGCTACTTCCAAGTTTCATCCTACCTGGGATTATCATCCCGCCTGACAGTTTTTTCTTCAACGGTTGTTGATTTTTCATTTTCAATTCCCCTAAAATCAAATGAGTGGTTTCCAATTGACTATCCTAGACCATACATTGATATGATATGTTTTAAACATCTAAAACCCACTCGAGATCATTAATTTGACTATCTGTACAATATTTTGATATGTTTATTCAGATTTCACTCCAAGACCACCCGAGGATGCCCCTGAGTTCCGAATTGCAGTACAACATGAGCGAACATGTGAACAGCCCTGCCAGTCTGCTGGGAAACTATTGCGTTTATTTGAAGATCTATCCGGGTGGCAAGTCGTGCGGCAGAGGACCCAGGAAAGGTGTGTCGGCATATCTGGTCTTTGCACCCATCTATGACAGCGGCCACTTGCCGTTGGTATTTTTTATTGTTCTGCTAGTGGATTTACTGAAGGAGAACAGATACAGGACCTCAAATGCAGCAGGTGATAGTTGATTTTCCTATCAACCCTGGAATTGGGAATTGTTTTGACTAGTACAGAACACTTCGTTGTGTCTTGTTCTTGTTGTCAATTCCTCTTTTTTTGAAGCACACTGACCGGTTTCCGGGCATATCAAGAGGGTCCTGAGTCCCAAGCCGTGAGGCCCTGGGTGAACACAGGAATTCCCACATCCCAGGAATTTAAAGAAATTTACCCTCTGGTAATGACTGTTACATAGCTATTGAAAATATGGACCATTTATATATAGATGATTTATGATGATTTACCGAACTTCAAGATGGTGATTCTCCAGTTCGCAAACTGTAAACGTTTACCAGGCCGGGTAAATGAACTTTTCTGGTGCTAAACGATGCTAAGCATCGTAGGGGGGAATGACTCAATGGATCCCATGGCCCCAGGTGATGAGTGGGGCGTGCGTAGTGTGCGCTTTCGCATCACGCTACGTTGTGGGGACCAGGCTGAGATCAAAGAGGAATCCTACGACTTTGGCTTCGGCTGCTACATCGACTCCTGTGGCTTGGACGTCGATGTTTTGGGACGTCGGGTCTGTTGGGATGTTAGGAAATGTGAACACCCTGAAAAAGGGTACTTTAAGGGACAAGTTTGATAAACCATTGATAAACCCATGGATTTAGAGGTATACCATGGTATACCATATTTTCAGACAAAGCCACTTCTTGTGAGTTGACTACTTGGAGGATCACCCTACGTAACTGACTAGTAACTGGGATTATAATTTGTAACCCATCTATTTCAACCGGATAATCCACGAAACGGTGACTTACGATTACCAGGGTTACTAGGCGAAAATGCTGAAATTCCAGAGCAGATATTCACGACGTCCCATGGACACCCTGGTGATCATGAGTGCCCCGCGAAGTATAGTATTGCGACTTTTTTAGCCAGTTTACCATCTGGTTATTTAACATAGCCATGGAAAATCACCATTTTTAAGTTCGGTAAACCATCTATTTCTATGGGCCATGGCTTCCATGGCTATGTTAGTCATAACCAGAGGGTAACCACGTAGTAACTGGCTTTCACCCCGCCACCAATACAACTTGTGGGCCCTGACAACAGCGATAGTCCGAGAAGTGCTGCCAAGTGCAGCCATTGCCTCGGTGCCTGGCACCTAAAGACTGCAAAGGGTTCATCTGTCCTCAGTTGAGGAGCGTGTTTTATATTCTTATATTATATTATATTTTATTGTTGTTTAAATGCTATGTTATGTTTTAGTTTTATTTTATTTGTTTGTCTTTGGGTATTATTTGATTTTGTTATATTTTATTTTATTACAGTTTATATCATATTATATTTAGAAATATTATATTATGTTTTATGTTTATTTTTTAATATTTTACTATTTTATGTTATTTTTGTTTTGTACCATATTCTATTCTATTCTTCTCTATTCTGTTCTGTTCTGTTCTATTATGTTCTATTCTTTTCTATTCTTTTCTATTTTATTTTATTATACTATATATAATGTTATGTTGTGTTTTATTATATCATATTATGGGTTATATTAATTTGTATAAGATTATATTGTATTATCATATTTTATTGTATATTACTATATATATATATTAAATATTATTTTTCATTATACGATTTTATGTTTATTATATTAACTTGAATTACAAGATTATATTATTACATTTTTATATTATATATATCTTTGTGTGTGTGTTAAGATGCGTGCATCCCAGTACATCCCAAAAAAAATCCTCAGGTAATTCCAAGCTGATTTATGTAAAAATACCCAATCAAATTATCTGGGGATATATTGGGATATTTGTTCACCAATATATCACCCAATCAAATTGGTGAACAAATTAGTATTTGTTGGATCGACATTTTCGTCAAGTAAATATCGATTAAGTCCATTGTTCGAAGGGGAACTATTATTTTGCTGGGTTAAAACACCATTCAATATCATTTAATCACAATGTTTGTCAGTGAAATGACAGTTTCTGTCAGTTGAACCCCGTTGCTTTTTGTTGGTTCAACCAGGGTTTTCCGTAAAATCCTTAAGTTTTCCAGGTAAACCCACATTTTGTGTCACTGAAATGCCCTTTTCTCTATCCACCACCAGGTGGCCGCGACTCCTGCGGTTGGGACGGCATGTTGGTGCCCAAAAAGTACGTCCCTGGCGGCTTCCTTCGCTGCCGTGCAGAACTGTGGTGCGACCCCAAAGCCTTGGGTCTGGAGCCCAACAAGCGCCGAAGGCGCCGAGAGAAACGTCGAACCTTGGGGGTGGGTTTTACCATGAAACACTGGGCAGGGTGCTGCACCCCAGTGATGTAAATTGGTGTATAAGTTGCATTAAGTATAATTTTTGTATAAATATATCTACCATGTTTTATCATAAACTCTTGTTAACCATGGAAAAACCATTTGAAATTACGGAAACCAATGATGTTTTTATCATGACACCAGGTGATTCTTTCTCAATTTCAGTGGGATGAGAGTGGATCAGTGATAAGTTGGTGGGTTGGTCGGTGGATGGACGTTGATGGCTTGATTGAAGCTACCCTATGGTAAACTAACATAACTATGGAAAATCACAATTTTTAATGGGGAAATCCACTATTTCTATGGCCATTTTCAATAGCAAACTGTTTGTTTACCAGAGGGTAACAGAAATGGGAGATTGAACCCATCTGTCCCTGGAGGTTGGATTACGGCAAAGAGATGTGGCAGGTGGGGGGTCGGGGGTTGGATGGTGGGTTGAAGACAACTGGTGAGTCTTGTTTGAGGGTTGGGTAAGAAGTTGGTGCATTGGGTATATTGGGTTGGGCGCGGTGTTTAGAAAAAGAAACTAGCACCTTGTTGTTGATTTCTGCAAAACCAAGTTCTTTGTGTCAGACCTTTGGTTCGCTGAAATAACCCGCTTTGGTCCCTAGGTGGGTTCCGGTGGTTCCGGTCCCCTCCAGTTCAGGATGTGATGGACCGGGATGCTGGAGAATGGTGGGATCTTTTGTTTGGCACCTGGATGGATTTTCTGTGCATAGATTTTGGTATACCCGGGATGAGTGATGAAAAAAACTTCAGTTTTTTTTCTCCATACATTGGGTATATATTTGATATATCATGATATATCATGATATATCAACTAACCAACTAGCCAGCTTATAGGACAATCAAGTGGTAAGTTGACACAAATCTATAGCTAGCTACGTTACTTGGTTAGTCTCAGATATGGGACCAACAATCATGGACCACATATCTGAGATTGGCACAAAGTGGGGCCCCCAAACGATAGCTAAGTTGGTTTATAACTCCAATGTCACTATGGTTTATGGTACCTATAACTATAGTATTCATGGTGTTTATAAACCATCGTTCCATCACTGGGGGGGCCCACATTGCATGTGGTATAATCATTTTCACCAGCCTTGGGTCCTGACAGGACATGAAGTTCACAGATCTGGTGATGTGCGCTGGTGACGATGCCCAGACAGAGCTTCACTGTCATCGAGCCGTGCTCGCGAAGAGTTCGGAGGTCTTTGACCGAATGCTCAGTACCATGGCGCGAGAACCGAATGCTCACTTAATGGGGATATCATGGGGATTGATACTAGGAATGTGGGATCAACCAACAGTTGGGGATATCATGGGGATTACTGGGAGTGTGGGATTGATAAACTGACAAGATGTTTTGGGGTACCTGAACACTTAACCCCAAAACTTTGATGAATTATTGTGTTTCCCATTCAATTCAAATGGCAATGAATATCCACCATTTTCAGATGTTTCGAAATTTCTTTTGCAACGAAAATAATTCTTTGCCAAAAAAAGATGGTTTCAACCAGCAAAGACTTGAAATCCAAAAGCACATACGGACATGTTGCTTACCATCAATGGTTTTTCCGCAAGATCTTTGGCAGAAGTTCAGCAGAAGTGGGGAAATGTCGTAGCATTGGGATTTTGCCAGCCAAAGCGTGTACTAAAGAAAGCAAAAATTGAAATCTAGCACAGACTCACCGCAATTTTGCCGCAGGTACCGATATGAAGGAAGGCATCAGACATCGGGTGGTGATCCAGAACGCTTCCACAGCGCCTTGGTTGTGATATGTTGTGATTCTGGGTGATCAAAAAGGGTCAGACTTGGAGGTGCAGTTGGGTGATTTTGACGTTTATAGCTGTGGTTACAACCACAAGTTGGGAAATTTGTTTGGCCGCTGAGCCAGACACATCGAAATCCCGAGTTTTTTTCACACAACCACATGGTTGTTACTATAAGTCCATATCCCCAACTTAAGTATTTGAGCATTGGCCAGTACTATGACCATCATATTTTCAGTGATTTACCCCCAAAAATTCTTTGAGCTTCCATGACTAAGACAAGCCACCAATCTCGCGGATCCAGTAGGATACCCTACGAAAGCTCTTGGAGTACATCTACACGGGGGACATCGCCGAGACGATTCCCTTGAGTCAGCTGGGCGAGCTCATCTGCCTGGGATTCTCGGGCAGGGCGGAAGCCATGAATTTTCAGTGCAGTGCCATGAAAACAGTAGGATACATAGATATAAATAGTGACTAGTAGTGATTTAATTATAGTGATGTATAGCGATTTTATGAAAAACTTGATAAATGGGATGAACTAACTCCAGCAACAAAGGTGAAAGATATCACTTAAATGAGGTTTTCTGAGTCAGTTACGACTGTTAAGGGCACTGTTGAAATCTACCAGCAATGGGATTACAACGGGACTAATGTCGAACCTGGAAAAGTTTTAAACACCCTAGGCTGTTTAATTGGAGGATGATCACTTCAGTATCCAATTGTAACATATTATACCCTCTGGTAAACATACAAAAAGCTATTGAAAATGGCCATAGAAATAGTTGATTTACCCATTAGAAATGGTGATTTTCCATAGTTATGTTAGTTTACCAGAGGGTAACGATTTTAGTGGACCCTCCAAATTAATAATTAATCATGGAATATTGGGGAATATTGGGTCATATTTGAGACCAACCACAAATCTGGCTAAATTACATCTATCTCGCAACGATATCATCTTGGTGGCTCATCCTACTAATGTAGGTTATATACGGTAGAGGCCTGAATATAAGTGAGTTTTCAGGTTGTGGTCTGATTCCAATTGGCGATATACTTTCCAAGTGGTGTGAACTATTCGAAAAAAACACAAAACCAGTTTTTCCGCACTTCCTCACTTGGTGCGGTCACTAACGCAGCCGTCACCATCAACCCTTCAGGAAACCAATATGGTCTGATTTGGCTGGCGGAAGCCTGTGCGTTGCGCCTTTCAAATATGCTATGTCCTGAGAATGTGGTGAACATCCTTCAGGACTGCTGCGAGGGATCCATCAGAGTGGAAATCGTAAGACATATTTCTGGCCCAGCTTGCAGCGGGGCACTGGCTCTGAGGCTCTGATTCTGAGTGCAATTATTTTGCTGCGGATTTGACATATATATATATATGTAATATAAATACAGATAGAATGACTAGAATGCATTGTAATATGGTATTGGGAAAAAGCCGGCTACCCTCTTTTTCACATCCAAGACGAAGTACGCTTAAATAGACCAGCTACACGGTGTTCAACTTCGCACCTTTTGGGGGGTCCTTGAGACTTTTGCTCCATGACCACAACCCACTGCTTGGACGAAAGTGGATTTTTCTGCAAGGCTGGGAGGACAAATATATCTCCTCTGGTACCCGAAAAGGACAAAATCGTTTACTTACTGGTGCTAAACGCAGGGAATGGATGGGTTGCTGAGGGTTGCTGGGATGATTATTACTAGTGATTATGGATCATTCCCGAAAATTCCCTGCGTTTAGCACCAGTAAGTTTATTCTTCAAAGTGAATGGCCCCCAGAATGCAGAGGAGCTGCGAAAACACGAGGCAGGCCATCCGCACATTGGCGCCATCTTGGATGACTCTTGGCGGTGAATTTTTGTGGTACGCCCTTGGGCCTTGTATCATGGGATTTAATGGTGATTTTAATGGGATTGAAGCGGTTTTTGAATGGTGATTTAACAGGTATCTAAAGGTGTGGCATCATGGGATTCAACAATATTCAACCATCAACGTGTTTGGGATTCAAGGGGAATACAACGGGACTTCATCATCAGTTCTGACACCGCGGGTTCACAAGTCATCACAAGTCGTGCAGGAAACGACATCCAGGGTGGGCAAAAGCCATGAGTTGATGAAGGCTTTGGTCTCAGCTCTCTAAGTTTCGGCCAAAGCTGCCGCTTGGAAAAGAGTTTGTGGATCATGCGATGGGCCGAAACCTTTCCACGCCTAGTTTCGGCCTGGAATGTACAAAACTGGTTGGTGGTTTGGAACATGAATTTTATTTTTCCCATCATATTGGGAATTTCATCATCCCATTTGACTTTCATATTTTTCAGAGGGGTAGGTCAACCACCAACCAGAAAATGATTAGAACATGCTACAGTTTCCTGGGTTGTGGACAGACAGCCTGTTGCCATGGTTAGCAGCTGCCAAAAGAGTGGCAAAATCCGTCGCTGCTGGATTTGACTTTTCTATCTTTCCAAATATATTGCTGGTGGACAACTAACTATAGTAAGCGTAGAAATATATATATATATATATATATATCATAATCAATCTATTTTGGGATATTCGTTTCAACTCTAGAAACTAGAATAACCATTGGGATAGAACTTCTAGTTATGTAGCAAATTATCTTCATTTCATTTCTTTTACTTCTTATTCTTATTCTTACCATTTTTCTTAGTTGTTGTTATTATTATTGTTACAACCTTAGTATCTTCTTTAGTTGTTATAATAATGATCGTTATCATTATGATTATTACTATTAATTACTATTATTACAGTTTCTAGTTCTCAACCGCAGTAGATGGAGAATAGTAGATGGGATAGTTATTTCTGGTTTCTAGTTAGTAAAAATCATAATGGTCATGACAACCATAATTGGTTGCGGTTTTCAACTATAATGTTCTCAACTATCACAATAGTAAAAACTATCATCGTCATCATCATCATCACCATCATTACTATTACTATTACTATTACTCTTAGTCTTACTATTGCTCTTACTATTACTATTACTAATACTATTACTCTCATTAACCAACAGTTCTATAACTATCATTATTGTTTTATTGATAGTGATAACTATAACTACTATAACTACTATAACTACTATAACTACTATAACTACTATAACTGCTATAACTACTATAACTATCTATTTCTATTACTATCATTATCATTATTATCATCATCATGATTAGCATTAATACTATTTTCATTAATAATTGAAACAACTATCAACTATTGTTATTACTATCATTATTATTTACTGTCAACTATTATTAATAGTTACTATTATTATTATCACTATTACTATAACTATCATTATTACTATCAATAATCATTACTATCATAGATAATTGGTAATAATTATTATACATAACCCATTACTAATTACTACTACTATCATAAAAAAATATAACTATTATAACTTATAACTATT
>Ga0126342_10009829_pt1 | contig 17130 bp, 18 predicted proteins | sample Cyp1metagenome_FD_92528 | JGI IMG/M metagenome (GOLD analysis project Ga0126342, IMG submission 92528) | Coral microbial communities from Lord Howe Island, Old Settlement Bay, Australia - Cyphastrea 1 metagenome | ecosystem: Host-associated > Invertebrates > Cnidaria > Coral ... | reverse complement strand
TAAGATTAGATAAGATTAGATAAGATTAGATAAGATTAGATAAGATTAGATAAGATTAGATAAGATTAGATAAGATTAGATAAGATAAGATAAGATTAGATAATATTAGATAAGATTAGATAAGATTGGATAAGATTAGATAAGATTGGATAAGATTAGATAAGATTGGATAAGATTAGATAAGATTAGATAAGATTAGATAAGATTAGATAAGATTAGATAAGATTAGATAAGATAGTAAGATAGAAAGAAAGATAAATAGATAGATTGATAAATGGATAGATAGATAGATGGATAGATGGATGGATAGATAGATAGATAGGATCGGAAAAGATAGGGTAAGATAACATAAGATAGATAAGATAAGAAAAGGTAGGATTAGATTAGATGATTAGATAGATAGATAGATGGATAGATAGATAGATAGATAGATGAGATAGATAGATAGATGAGATAGATGAGATAGATGAGATAGATGAGATAGATAGATGAGTTAGATAGATGAGATAGATACATCAGATAGATAGATCAGATAGATAGACCAGATAGATAGATCAGATAGATAGACCAGATAGATAGATCAGATAGATAGATCAGATAGATAGATCAGATAGATAGATCAGATAGATAGATCAGATAGATAGATCAGATAGATAGATGAGATAGATAGATGAGACAGATAGATGAGACAGATAGATGAGATTGATAGATGAGATAGAGAAAGAGAGAAGGACAGATAGACAGATAGACAGATAGACAGACAAACAGATAGGCAAATAGACAGATAGACAAAGAGACAGATAGACAGCTAGATAAAGCTAGATAAAGCTAGATAGAGCTAGATGGAGCTAGATAGAGCTAGATAGAGCTAGATAGAGCTAGATAGCGCTAGATAGCGCTAGATAGCTGGATAACTAGATAGCTAGATAGCTAGATAGCTAGATCAATGAGCTTGCGTTCCAAAGTGAATCTGGAGGCGTGTGCGAGTCATAATCGATTAACATATTATAGTGCATGTACATTTCTCTCTCCCCCTCTTCATTGCTCTCTCCAAGAATTCAGACAATTTGGGGATAAGTATATTCTAATCTTCCTCTATATGTATATATAACAGCTCTTCAAAACTTCAAAAGATAGACATGCACACGTATATTATAATATATATATATATATATGTGAAAATAATATGTATGCAAAGCAACGTTGTAAAAGATACAGAAAAAGTTATATGTGCTGCTATGTTTGTAAGGTTTTACTTTTCTATCCTATTTGCGGGTTGCAATGCCATTCGATATATAACTAGGTGAATATGAATACTATTGTAGGTTTACCACATTGGTAGTATAAGGTTAATTATATATGTTACTTTGTATGGCTGCACTATAAGTCTTTATAGTATATCAGCCCATCGGTTCTTATATGTTACACTATGTATGTTACTATTACTGGGGTGGGCCCAGTAATTGATTACCAGATTACCATGCTTTGCTATAAATTAGCTATAACATGTTATAACTATTCTACTATTGGTATAATTAAGAAGCATGGGGTGGTTAGCCAACAAAACGATGGACTTGACCAACAAAACTGCGAATTGCACCAAGAAACAATTGGATTAACCGGCAATGATTGGGGTCCTTACGTTTGAACCAACCATGAATGGGAAAGTTACCAACTACAAATGGGTTTGTCTGGAAATGGGGCAACTACCAAAACTGCATCCTTTCAATGGCCAAAATGCTGTTTTTTTCCCATGAGACCTTGGGGCCATCCCGTTTTCAAAATCGAATGGGACATTTAGCAACCACTGATTTGGTAAGCTTGACCAGGTAGTGAGCATCAAACATGAGAATAAAATGATGTGATGTGATGTGATGTGATTGGCTTCAATTCCCTGAAAAACGTGATCAATTTGGGATCACCGCCCCGTAGGGATGAAATTTGAGATCCAAGCACCACAAAATGGCAGGTTGCATTTGTAGCAATTAAAAAAGGGACTCAGTGGAACAAAAATCGGCGGGCATGCAATCAAGAAGAACGGTCCTTTGAAAAAAAAAACCTCCCCGGCATTTTTTGAATGGTTAAAATGATGGAAAATGGCCGTTTGGCGCGCCTCGATCAAAGATCCCAACATGTTGCCGTGCTCTGAATGCTTCTTGGCATCTTCCAAGTCGTGTTGCCGCTGCGACCTTTCCCGCTGAGCCGCGAGCATGTAGTTGACCAAATAGAACAGCAAGACGCCCAACAGGACTAGGCTACAGATCATGGTCCATAAGGGGATGTGTACCTCAGATTTTTGCGCCACTTCCACCACAGAAGCCCAACTTTTGGCCACAAAGGCTTGCTGTTGCATCAAAACATCCATGAGGATATCATCCTCTTCAAGCGCACTGGAGCTGTTGGAGACATTCACTTGAAGCTGAAGCATGGCAAAACCAGATGCCGCGGCCACCTGATGGGTTCCAGATTTTGGCATGATCTCGGAGGTGCCAGAGGAACAGAATAGATTGGTGTAAACAAATATCAAAAAATGAAACCGACCCACTCCATAGTCATCACGTCTGCTTTAGCCAGGCTCAGCGCACAGTGAAGTTTTTTTTGAATTCTTTTAATTTGTTGATCCCCCCCACCTCATCCTGACAATGTAACGGTTCGGTGATCGTCATTTGCTAATGGCCCCTTTGCCGTCGGGGCCCACACGGCTTTGCCCAGGGCAGGCGCCGTGCCAGGCCCTTCTCCGTGCCATCTTTGAGAATAATGGCAGAGGCACCAAGGTTCCGAAAACTGGGTCATACTGGGTCCATGCTATGGGTCAAGCCACTCAGGCACCAATGGCCCCACAAAAGTGGACACCTTCAAAAACAACCATTTTTGGGGGGTGATCAATAAATTTGACCCGCACCCCAATTGGCACAAAAAATGCCCATAGCAACCACGCCCCGTCTCTGTGATCGCAACATATGCCAAGCATCCCGAAATGACATGTTGGGCTTCGAAAGGATGCGACAGAATCCTTCTGGGCATAAAGAACTTGTGACCAGGCCTGCAGGTTGAGGATGGGTGCCTGTGCGCACCCAATGCTAGCTAGTGCATCAGTGAAAATAGTAAATAAAATAAAGAGAGAAATGTAATGTACACATACATAAACAATCATAAACATGTGCATAGTATATATATATATATATATCATCTACAACACAAAGACAAAAATTATTCCTCTTCACTACCTGCTGCAACCCTCACCCCTTAGACTCCTGACAAGTTTCATACGAATCACATGGCGGATCATGGATCATATGAATCACACGGCGGATCATGGATCAGTTGGTTGGTTTGTTTTTTATTATATTCTTACTTGAAAAGCGATCCGCCACGCAGGCCACGCGAAATGAGGATACGTGAGCCGCAGCTGAGGATGATGATGATGTTTATATGGCACTAAACGGGGAACAAATTGTCTTCCCCTTGGTGTGTTCGTTTAGATCTAAACTATCTCCCCTGATATATATATATATATATGTTGCACATCTGTACATATTTCATCAAGGGTGCCTTAAGGGTATACCCCGTCAACATACCTCAGAATAATAAAGTATTCTTCCAGCATGGTTTGACATCAAAAAAATATTATTCCAACAACTCAATGAGATATATGAGATGTTGGAGTAACCGGCGTAGTTTTTTGTAGCGAAAGGTAAGCAGCTGTGATCAGCTGCGCGCAAGCGGCCGAAAAAGGTTTCCCACCTTGCAGAGCTGGGGTGCAATTTTAAATATAATCAGATAGGATCAAGAAGAGCCAGCATAATATCTTCAAAATGTTGCCTTCTCAGAAACCCACTGGCTGAACATTGTTTTCATTGGTTTTGGATGTTTTTCCAGTTTCTGGGCTAGTTTGGTGGTTGTGGCCCTATTGGGAATGAGTGGGAAAAGGAAAATGTTTGGTTTTCACTGTTTTTCTTGTGTTTTTGCAAATTTCTGGGCTAGTTTTGTGATTGTAGCAACTGCCCACTTTGGTTTTTGGAGGGGTGCCAAATATCTCTAATACCTCTAGAATAATTTCTCCCCTGGAAAGCCCACAAAATGGTACTCAACCTGGCTCTCTCCTAGAGGTTTTCCCAACCCTGCGTACGTCCCCCTATTTCTTCCATGTTCCCTTCATTGCCATCCAAAGAACTCTCGTTGGCCATAGTGGGAATGAGTGGGAAATGTTTGGTTTTCATTCGTTTTTGACAATTCTTGCAAGTTTCTGGGCTAGTTTGGTGATTGTGGCAGCTACCCACTTTGAATTTTGAGGGGTGCCAGGCATCTCCATTTCTCCCCTGGGGAAAGCCCACAAAATAGACACTTTCCTAACCTTGTGTGCTTCCCCCTATTTCTTCCATATTCCCTTCATTGCCATCCAAAGAACTCTCGGGAGAAAGCACCGTGAGAGAAAGGTGGTCCGTTGGACACTAGTTGTGCTTGCAAGTACACTGCAAAAAAAAGGTTGGCATCAATTGCCAAAACTGCTAGATGCCTCAAACAACTGCAATTGGCATTTCCTGCAAAAGGCTTTCAGGCAAACACCGTCAAGCTAGGAATGATTAGGAATGGCTTTTGGAAAGGCCAGGCCAGGTACAGGAATGTTGAAGCTGTTTCGTGAAATTATTCCAAAAGATAATTATTCCGGGGTATGTTGAGGGGCTGGATCATGATTTTAAAATTCAAACATGCATAATCGTAGACCCACCCCTTGAGGAAATTATTCAAGGAAAACTATTCCAAAAGAATTATTCCATAACCTAAGTTGATACCCTGGAATTATTTTTTAAGGGATGGGTCATCATATTTCATATGTCTACTGAGTCTACTCGGTTCTCCATGAAAAACGTGCCTCTGCGCTTTGCTTGGCTCTCCAAGGCCTCGCCTCGCGAAAACTCGGCCGTGGATAAATCATCAGAGGGCCGAAGAGGAAACATCCTCAGCCCCAATTTGTTGGCTCACAAAGGTTCATTATGTTTAATACTATTTATGATATTTTGTCGTTGGGTTTAAGAAGGTTTACCCTCATGTCGCACGGAGAGAATACTTTACTTCGAGTGACCCCCACCCTGACACACTATTCGGACATAGTTTCTGGCATATCATCTGGAAGTATATATGGCATATAAATATATATATATATATTCTGACATATCTTTCTGGCCTTCTATCTGGCATCTATTCTGGCATTCTATCTGGCATCTATTCTGACATTCTACCTGGCATGTATTCTGACATTCTATCTGGCATGGATTCCGACATTCTTTATGGCATCTATTCTGGAATTCATTCTGGCATCTATTCTGACATTCGATCTGACACTCTATCTGGCATCTTTTCCCGTTTTTCTTTCTGACATTTTTTCTGGCATTCTATCTGACACATGTGACATACGTTCTGACAATCTATCTGACATATATTCCGGCAGTCTGTCTGGCATTCTCTCTGGTATTGAGCTCGCCATAGGGTTCGGGTCCAGGCGTGCTCCACTGCATCCGGAGCTGGCGATATGGTGATCGGGTCGGGTGAGGGAATGAAGAGGGGAGTGAGTGCCTGAGTGAGTGAGTGAGTGAGTGAAAGAGTTGCACTGTTAAAATCTAGAGACCCTTACCTTGGCAGGCGGGGAAAACACACACTTAGAGGATCTTAGAGGTTTAGTGTGTTTATTATTGGATTTACCGTTACCTTTGCAAGGATGGAAACTAGAAGATATTTCCCCAGGGTAAACTATCATTGACAGTTCACCACCCCAAGATTGCAGGATAAGAGATGATCCGATCCCATCATCTACGATGGGGTCGTTTGACCATGCTTGCCGGATCTTGCCAGCAAGTTCTGCCTCACCTTCAGCCATTGACACCCGTTCCAGTCCCGCCTACCGGCGCGAACCAGTCTTCCTCTGGGCAGGCGGGGACCTCAGTCTTCCATGGATTGGAACCCCGGACACTTGACATGGAACTCGCCTGAAACGATGAGGTCCAATTTGGATTTTGGAGGTAGTTCTAAACTGCAGGGTTTCGCGCGACCTTTCCAAGTGTTTAAGTTTACAAAGCAGATCAAAGCAGCACATGGCTATTGCACATCGCGCCAGCTGCTGCCATGCTACCTGAGTATCGTGGCAAACGCCAGCTGCATCCTGGCCACCATGAAGCTCATGCCCATGACCGAGCAGTGAACTTTCTCTCACACAGACACGTATAGTATATTCTAGTATAGTATATGTATGTATATATATATATACAAATGTGTGTGTGGACATATTTCAAACTATGCATTCGAAATGAAATTTAAATGCTATTTTGTTTTCTTCCCTGATCTCTGACAAGAAGATCGAGCAGGTTTTCAGTCACAGATCGGCTGCCTCTAACATCCTCTCTGCCAGCTGCTTCAGCCCTGCATCCTTCACTGATTCCATGCACCTGAGCTGCGACCCCAATCTGTTCCATCACTGAAACATAACCATAGAAAGCAAGGAGCGTTTTCTCGCCTGCCGCATAGCCTGTCGGTTGAAACATCGAACCATCGGCCCCTCTTGGAGGGTCCAAGGTCACCTACGACGACCAAAGGCTCCAGCTGACGTCAGCTGGCGCCCAGCAAGAAAGCCACCGAAATCCGAGGGCCGCTCCCACTGGACATCTTGGGAATGCCATGGGTGTGATTCCTGAGGGCCAAGTATCCCTCAACCCCAGCCCAGTTTAGCGTTACAAGGGGTGGAGGGATTTATGAACCAACCATGTCATTCTAGGGTTTATGAAGCATCTAGTATTGGGGCGGAGGTCATCTGTGGGGGTTATTTTGGCTGAGACCTGTCACACTGTGGAAATTGGGGCCGCAATGTGGCTCTGTCCGAGCTGAAGATAGTGGGACACCCCAAAAGTTGCGATTTTAATGATGGCGGCGACAATATTACGTAAAGTATAAACAAATGCCGTGATATTTACTGGTTATATATACTTGATATTGGCTCGCATAATCGATTGCAGCTTTTCCTATAAATCCACGTAGCGGGACCCATATCAACTAGTACCCATGATTAAGAATGACCTGTAAGCAAAACTAGCGGACTGGCAGAAACAATTCTGAAATTCTTGTTAAGATACATTCAGCGGGTGAATTTCAGCCCAAACACGCCTGCAAACTCTGGCATTTCCCACATTTTACCAGCCTAAAGCAATGGGAGGGTCCTGCAAATTGTTCCTTCAGCCCTTCGACCATATGCTTCACGTGACAATGCATGACATCATGGGGATGAAAAACCCGTTGAGGAGATCACCGGAGGCTTACCCTCTGGTAATTTAACATAGCTATTGAAAATCACCATTTTTAATGGGAAAATCCACTATAAATGGCCATTTTCAATAGCTACGTTAAATTACCAGAGGGTATCCCCCAGTTCCAACAATTCCATGCCACGGCTCTGATTCCACTTGGCATTGAAGAACATGGCGTCCCCACTGCGCAGCCAGCGATGTTCCTCTCGACCCTGACAGCTGTCACCACAAGGCTTCAGAGCGGAGAAGCTATCCACCATGCTGCATAGACGACCTGTTGGGAAGTTGGAGAATGGCAAACTCGGGTTGTTTAATTTGCATTAATTTGCTGGATACCAGCTTAGTAGCAAATTATTACTTTCTGGGGTACCCCGCAAGGGCGTCAACCGGGGCTTATTAAGCCGGGGTCGACATCACAGGCTGTAACACAAACATGGAATGTGTAACCTCAGGTATGACAGGGATATTGGTCTGGAGATTCACCAGCGAAAACAAATAAATGGCAACTGAAAACCCCCAGCTTTAGTAGAAAGGTCATCCAGAAACCATCAGAAACCCAGGTTGTCCAATGTCATCTTTGTGTGCCATGCGCCCCGCAGGTCATATGGTAATACCGGATCAGGTTGTGGATAATAAAGTGAAATCCAATTCTCTAAGCCCAAGGGATTATGGCACACGATTACAGATGATAATCCAATGGTGCAATATGCTTTTGATTCCAAGTTAATCATGATCATGATTTCTTAGAGAGTTCACATATGTTCACATTAATCTAACATGATTCCAGATTCTCATTGTTGGGCGCCAACCCTGAACGCATCCAGGCAACAGAGTCTGCTGGAACCCAGGGAATAACCTCAGCTTGAGGCAATGGAGAACGCTAAATAGGATGGACCATGCCCCAAAATAGATGCCATTTGACTAGAGAGGAAATTTCCCGAGGTTCCCGAGTCGTAGAAAACTTCCCACAAAGTTCATCACCAACTACTAAACTACCATAAACTACCCTATCAATTTTTAGCGCTGTCTCACTCACTGTAGCCCTATTAAATACACACAAATTCACATGAACCCTCCCAGGAAGCCTTACCGAGCAACACACCGTCCCCACGCACTCCTTGAAGGAGCAGGCGCAGTTGGGCCCCGCCCGCTGCTTGGCTCCATAGACATCGCGGTGCTGATCGTGGAAGGACTCTCCGGTGCAATGAAAGTTCACCTGCACCGCTGAGACGAAGCCCCCATAGGTCGCCTCCTGGAAAAGGCCAAGAAAATTGGGAGATTTGAAGGTGTTGTCTTTGTTGTTTCAAATGTGCAAAATCCAAACAAAAAGGCCAGGGATTTACCCATTTACCTCTGAATACTTGGGAAAACGAAAAAAACAAATCATCACTCACAAGATGCATCTGCAATCTATACAGTATAATGTGGGTCAAACAATGCCATGTTTACCATCCCCCAGTCATCACCATCTTTATAGGTGGTATCCATCTGTGGTACGGTTACCATTCCCATACCACATTTCCAAATCTACGCCCAGCAGCGCTTGACTGGACGAGTTTGAGCATCATTTGAGCACATCTCCTCAGACGAGGTTTGCTTTGACACTCATGAGCCCGCCAAAATTACATGTCCGGCAATGACCTTGAAACATATCTTTTGTATATAACCATGCGCAGTAAAATATAATGCATTATGATTATAATGATTTATAATGTCTTATATAATGCATTATGATTATAATGATTTATAATGTCTTATATGATCTTATATATATATATAAGAATAATAAAAGAATACTGTGCACATACATCATATTTGTGTGTGTGCAGTAGGTTACCCACTTATTTGCGTATGTAGTAGGCGGGAGTCGAAGAGACTCATTGCCACGCGCCGACTACACCTTTGGTGGATCTGGTTCCATCTCCATCAAGGCTGCCACTATCAGATCATGTTCCCCGTTAAGAGTGGTATTGTGGGCTACATATTCTGTTATTATAATGTGACATGTTCAGTCATGCCAACAACTGTGTGTATTCATAAGGGCTGCCCTGTTTTATCTTGACGAAGTTGCTAAATTCAAAATCCGCTCCAGACGGCCTATTGGATATTGCAACTGTTGGGTTCAATGTTAAATGTAGAGGGCGTAAGGATGCAAATGTCACTCCTGGCTCGAAAAGTCCGCCGTCTTGTTCGCATTTTTTAACATGGTCATATTTGTGTTTCACCCCAATCTTGCCCGCTATATCCCCTTTTTGTTTGTTCAAACTCATTTGCTAATCATGGTAGGTGAGATCAAGTTATATACACCCAATAAGAACATGATGGGTATATGATTCTTGTTGGCTATTGATACCCTCTCACATGGCAGTGGGAAGTCCTCCATCCACACTGATCTACAAATAAGAATTGGTGCCTAGAAAATCACCCAGGATCTATGCGTTGATGTACAAGCGAGGCTTCTTAATCGCCAATTTTTGCTGGTGAAACAATGTTAAGCTGCCTTTTTTGGGCAAAGCAATGCTGTCACTTTGGTTTCCTTGGCCAAGACCCTTTTTTATTGATGAAAGCCCAGCTCTTGTTGCTTAACGTTGCTTGACCCCCCATGTTAGGGTGGTCAGGCCCCCACTTTCTTTTGACCCCACATTTTGGTGGGCGAACTCCGGCTTTTGACCTCACTATATCAGCTGTATCCCCGTAGGTTTTGTGGTTACCCGGGTGGTTCACCCCAGGAATCCCAGGCTATTAGTATTATGGTGGTACCCCAAATCTATCGTTAGATCCCCATGTCTTTTTTGGAACGTCCCCCATTTCTTCCCTCGCCGGCTCGCCGGGGCTCTGTTGGTTGGCACTTTCCAAGGTCCGTACCAAGGCGTTCACCGACTGGTTTCGATCGAAGGCGCTGAAAATCAGTTTCCCGCCCGCCGGCCACACAGAGCCCTCCTGGTGATTGGAAGCTTTGGGCCGGGAAATTCGCACAGCAAGTTCTGGAAATTTGGATGGAAATGTGATCATGGACACAAGTGAATTTAATCAAATCAGATTTAATTTAACCCATATATATATAATTATATATATATCATGGCGGATTACAATGAGTTGTTGGATGGAAAATGACGAATTTGATAGAAAATTGTCATTTTGGTATATATGACTAAAAACATTACTGGGATTTGACCAATGAGGAGTTGACTGCAATGGGTTATGGTGGATTTATGTCTGTCAATAATGGGGGCATTGCGCCAACAGAGTCCCTAAAGAACTCAAAACATCTTGAAGGAGCCTGACCAAAGAAAAAACAGAGAACTACCTAAAGATGCTAAAGAACTCCCAAAACATCCGAATGAAATCCCAGAATAAAATCCCAAAGAAATGCCTAAACAAAACAAAGAAATACACCGAAAATCCAAAGAACCACGTAAAACTCGCAAGAACTCCCAACAAGCATCCAAAAGACCCAAGAACCCCCAAACAATCACAAAGAAATACCTCAAAATCCTCACGAAATCAATAGAAATGAATATATCCAATAGAAAATATAGAATCATATAGGAAATCATCGGAAATCCTCCAGAAATTCGCCCCCAAAAAAAAACAAAAAGACCGAAGCAACCCCGACCTCCGAGGCTAAAGCTGCTTCCACCAGACTCTCAAAGAGGAGCCGATCCGCACCAGGGCCCAGGCATTGATCAACGGCACCACTGATGATGCTCAGCACCTCCCCTGGCGAACCCGGCAGGTTCCTCTATAAAAAATTGTGGGTTTAGTGGTATAATCATGAGATTCAGTGATGACTTGATGGGATTTATATATAGTTAGATATAGAACATCATCCTCAATCTCAATCATCTTGAAGCTCCACAACACTTCCTGAACACTTCCTGCCAGTCATCCCACCTGGGTTGCACGGCTCGTTGCATGGACAATCCGTGACGGGACAGGGACGCTCCGTGTCAGATCCCTGGGGAGCGGTGATCAACTCCCAACTCATCTGTTGCCGCAGCTCATCCTTGCCGCAACCTCCCCAAGGCGGCTGCGAGTAGCAAGGAAGAACCACTGAAGCATCAGCCAACCCATCAAAAACTGGCTACATTGCCAAGAAGAATTCAATGGATTCATTCAAGGGAAAGGTGTGTGGCAACCTTGAATGTTGCATCAAGCTGGGATTTCCTGACAATTTGTTCATCAATTCTGGGGAGAATTGCCTATTCTGTGAAGGACCTGATTTGCGGAAGGCTGCAGCCGAACTTTGCCAGAACCCTCCACAAATCATCAAGTCGCAGGGAATTCCAAGCCAAGGCATTCCTTCCCAGCTTGCAAGCCAAGACAAACGTAGGTAATTCAAGAGAGTTCCTGGTCAATTCCGTACTTTCCATAAAGTCAAATTCACACAAATTAACCTTTGTCTGGTTTCTCCAAACATATCTTTGATTCTTCCACATACACATTCCTCCCCGCAGGGCGCCGCCTGCTGCCACATGCATCCGCTGCTTCCTCATCAGCTTCAGTTTCTCCTCCGCCCTCTCCAAGTGCTCCAGGTCCACTGAGGCTAAGCGTGCCTTGGTCCTCGGTGATCAATGGAGGTTTCCGAGGGGCACCTCAAATCATCCAAGTCATTCGACCGAACAACATCGAACAACCATGGTGACTTGGGGATCCCCCATTTTAAGAAACACACATATGGGTGTGTCTAAAAATGGGGTATACAGGGAATTGCCATTCGACCGGGATAAATAAAAAAATGTGATGGATGGAAAATGGTATTTGGGTGGTAACCTGTTCTTAGGTTCACCCCTATGGATAAACTCTTGTTGTAAGGGTGGAATGCTCATGGATCCTGAAATGTGCACGTCATTTCTTGCAAAAAGGGGCTGCCAGCTCCCCAATTCCTGAAATGTAACGAATCTAACGTAATCTACCCTCTGGTAATTCAACATAGCTAGGAAAAATAACAAATTTTGAAGGATAAACATGGATAAACCATCTCCCAAATGGGGCATTTTCCATAGCTATGTTAGATTACTGGAAGGCAATTGTCTGACCAATTACGGTAAGTATTGACAGGAACCGTAACCGAGGGGGCGCCATTTTTTTCCTCGGCTTAATCAAACACCAGGGGCACTATTCTGGGGGTCACATTGGGGATGTCTTCTGATGGGTAGACAATTCCTATACTTGCTGTGATGGGGAAAAAAGGAAGAATTTAACGATTATATAATTATATATATAGTACTGGCCCACAGCATCCGACATTCAAGTACTGGTCGTGGGCTGTTGGCAAATGTTGGCAGGATCCATCCATTGGGAATCGGGCAGGAAACCAACCAAAACCAAAGAACCAAAGGATATGGTGCCACGAGAGACGACACCTAAGGCCTTTCCATCCTTTCCTATACAGTAATTCCCCAAACAGCGCGTCCCCACTGAGGGTTCTTACAGTAGGTGTTAAGGCCCACTGTTCAATCGAGGTGGTATCGAAAGCGTCCGTCGTTTTCCCTGTAAATCTCCGCGCAAAATGCCTCCTGTGACATGTCCATGTGCATTTCGACTGCGCAGGCTCGCACAAAATGCTTGCCCGGGACTAGCGTCTGGCATTTTCCCTGTAAATTTCCGCATAAAACGCCTCTTGTGACATGTCCATGTGCATTTCGACTGCGCAGGCTCGCACAAAATGTTTACCCCGGGATTAGCACCCGGCATTTTCCTAGCGTCCGGCATTTTCCCTAAAGCTCGCACAAAATGCTTGCCCAGGGATTAGAAACCGGCATTTTCCCTACAAATTTCCGCACATAATGCCTCTTGTGACATGTCCATGTGCATTTTGACTGCGCAAGCTCGCACAAAGTGTGCTTCCCGGTCTTGGGATCGGTCTTCCTCCTCCACATCCTCCTCCTCGACATCATCATCTTCCTCCTCCTCCTCCTCAACATCCACATCATCATCTTCCTCTTGCCATCATCATCATCAACAACATCATCATCACCACCATCACCATCACCGTCACCGTCACCATCACCATCACCATCACCATCATCATCATCATCATCATCATCATCACTATCACTATCATCATCATCATCATCATCATCGCCATCATCATCGCCATCATCATCACCATCATCATCATCGCCATCATCATCATCATCATCATCATCGCCATCATCATCGCCATCATCATCACCATCATCATCATCGCCATCATCATCATCATCATCATCATAATCACCATCAACATCACCATCATCATCAACATCATCATCAACATTAACATCATCAACATGAATTATAATACATGATCGTTGTACTCCCCCCACACTGTTTGGGGCCTCTTGCCGGGATATGTTTTTCTTTTTTTTGGCGCGATGTTTATTCTTGAGGAAATTGCGGAACCCAAGGTGCTATGAAATGGTGCGAAATGAGCCGGTGGTGTGGCTTCAAAAAGGGTAGCAGCGCAAATTTGAACCATTTCATTTAAAAAGGCCTTTGTCCAAAATGGATCAAAGCAATTGGCCGACTTGATCTCATTCTGACATGGAGTCCAATGTGTAGAAAAGGGAATCCATCCAAACAAGCGCCTGCTTTCGTATTATCCGACACGCACTTGACCAAGAAACATCACTATTGAAGGATGCCAAACTGTAGAGCCGAGCAATTCGATGAAGTATGTCTTGTCGCTGGACAAATTCCAGAACCAACAGGTGCTACAATCATACCCTTTCAGCAACTATTAACGCGGGGCTCCAATCATGGACTCTCCTCCCTCAAAAAGCACAACTGCTTTCAAGGATCAATTGTGCGTGAAGCTCATCATAATCACCTGAGTTGGCCCGGTCCAACCCTGACGAAAAGGCAGGGCTGTGGACAAGGATGTACCAGGAACATCCCTCAAGATCCTTGGGCTACCAATGAATCCATGCTGAGGATGGAAAGGAAATCCTCGCACAACAAATCCCCTAAAGTCCTAAAGTAACCTCCAAAGTAAAGAGTCCCAAAAAGATAGAAAAGTCAATCGTCACCATTTTGGTGTGATTTTGCTTGTCTATCTTTTTAGGGCGTTACTGTACAGGAAAAAACTGTTTGGAAACCATCCAGTGACCCGTTTCCTGCGCATCTTGCAGTGCCTGTTGTTGGCAACACCTCTTAACCTCCGCCGAGGTTGCAGCACGCAGTTGCACAGACCTGAGGAAGGGATGTCGGAATGGAAACACGTGATCAATCAGGCTGAAGTTGTTGGAATCCATCATGATCATGATCATGATCATGATCATGATCATGATGATGATGATGATGACGATGACGATGACGAGGACGAGGAGGAGGAGGAGGAGGAGTAGGAGGAGGAGGAGGGATTGTGACATAGTGGCACGGTGTTAGTGAGTGAGTTTCCCAATGAACTGCAGACAGTTGGCAGTTTGAATCCCACCGAACATCTTGAATGTCCCTCCAAAGCTACCATATCTACCATAGGGAAATGCATGAAAATGCTACCAACCGTCCTTGGGTGTTTTTTTCGGGGATTGAATCCCCAGCTGCCAAGCCACAACACACCACCAGCCAACTCCAGATCCGCTGCCTTGCCCTCCGTTGGGCGCTCCACTGAATGGCGCCAGTCCCAGTGCGGTGTCGCCAGGGCGGTGTAGCGCCAGCGCCCACAGCTGCCGATGAAGGTGGAGCCCACCTTGCTGTGGGCCACAGCGAAGGGAATGGCTGGAAAGCCCTCCAGCAGGAGCTGCCCATCCTGGATGATGGGGGCCAAGAAAAGATCTTGGGTGATCTTGGGACCATGCTTTCCAACTTTTTGGGACGGAATATAAAGCAGAAAATCTATAGGAAACATGCTCATCTCGCCGAAGTGGTCCAATCTGTTCAAGAAAATCTTGTAACCACTCACCGAAACTCATCACCTAGCATCTGTCTGATTCCCTTGAGCTCCCATTGGAAGGCTATAGGTAATCTGCTCCGCCGCTTGTGCCGCGCAGGTCTCAGAACCGTTCACCGAAAGCTCCGCATTGGCAGAAACGTGCACGGTGGTCCCGAAACTTTGGCACGCCACTCGCAGGCGAAACAGCACAGGGCTTGGGCTACTCGACAACGGAGGAGTATTCAGAAGAAGTGATGCCACCGTCACAGCCTGAATGGCGATACCAATAGCTCCAGGTGCACCCAAAAAGTGCCAACTTGTGGAGCCATCAAATGTCAAAACAGCATATACAAAGAATATCAAAGAATGAGAAAAGGATTGCTCGTGAAAAATCCATGGGCTCCATTGATAAAACCTCAATGTTTCGGATATATTGAGGCTATCAGCATGTAATAGTAATCGTTTAAGCCCTTGATTCGGTGCCCATGGATTTCCCACGGGTCTTCCCCAGCGCGTCACCGTATTGGCCGTGCGGATAGGTCCTTCATCGGACTTTCCAGCCTTCGGTCGACCGTCTTTTGACAAGTGAGAGAAGGAGCCACTGCGACCCCGAAGGAGTGGTTTTTTCCGAGGCGCCGTAGCCAGTTGACCATTCCTGGGCGACGATTTTTTGGGCGGAAAAAATCGGAAAATGCAGAAAATGCGTGATTCGGAGATTGTTTAAAATAGCTATGTGGGATGCCGCAGTATGGGGTTCCAATCTGATTTTAGTGATAGGTCCTTTTGTGGTTAGGGCTTGCTGTCCAAATCTGTTGGTGGAGCCTTTGGACTGAAAGACAGCTACGCATCGATGCCCATCTAAATCATAACTACCCACGCGTGGGACTTCCACTTAATTACCCTGATAGATAGCCAGAGAGTACTTGGATCTGCAAATCCGAGGGTCAGAACTAGGTCCATGATGCGATTTTCGCATCGGCCCAGTGATTCAAACGGTGAACTTGAGCCGATATGCCGAGGTGAGCCTTTGCGATCGTAGGACCCATCCGGGAACATATTCCTGTGATTCCCGCTGGGATCCTCTGGGCACGGGAAGAACGGAGAAGTTTTCCAACATAACCCTGAGATAGTTTGGTATGGCTGATGCCCCATTCCGAGGCTCAAGCCAGCACTCCACTGAGTCTAGGAATGAAGCTCAACGTGTTGGCTTCAAACCATCCGAACAATATCGGTCAACTGAGCCAACCTTCATGCTATTTCTGGTGACTCACCCAGGTCATTCAGCCAGAAATTCCCATCTGGCTAACCACCCCCCAAAAAAAACAGGAATATAGCTATAGGCTATATAGAGGCTATAGGCATTATCGCTATGCATTGACCACAAACCCAACCAAATCTTCACATCTTCATCTGTGATTACCATTGAAAATCCATTGAAAATCCATTGAAAATCCATTGAAAATCCCAATTTCCAAGGCGTTCGGTCGGCCGAATCTTCCAAGGCACGCATTGAGTTTCTCAGTGTTCCAGGCCATGTACGTCAGATCTTCCAAGGCCACCACCTATGAAATCCAAGGTTTGGAGTACCCTGACACATGGGATTTTCATATACCCTCTGGTTATGTCAAAATAGCTATTGAAAATGGCCATAGAAATAGTGGATTTTCCCATTGAAAATGGTGATTTTCCATAGTTATGTTAGTTTACCAGAGGGTATGTTCATGGGATTGAGTGCGTTTTTGTCGTGATTCATATGGATTTAACCAACAACAATGGGGATATTAATGGGAACTACCCTCTGATAATTTGACATAGCTATGGAAAATGGATGAAAATGGTCCCTTTCTAGATGAGTTAGTTACCCATGAAAAACGGTGATGTTCTGTAGCGATAGCTGTGTTAAATTGCCAGGCGGTTATCAATCTCTTTAAAACATGCGGGTGGTATGAAAAAGTGTTGTTTCCAAGAATTGTCAAAATC